>Ga0007870_1000341_pt1 | contig 15834 bp, 16 predicted proteins | sample CryBogCBH04Jul08_FD_71207 | JGI IMG/M metagenome (GOLD analysis project Ga0007870, IMG submission 71207) | Freshwater microbial communities from Crystal Bog, Wisconsin, USA - CBH04Jul08 | ecosystem: Environmental > Aquatic > Freshwater > Lake | place: Crystal Bog, Wisconsin, USA | collected...
GACTATTTTCCGCCTACCCAACTAAGTTTTTCTCTGGAAACCAAATTAATCAATAACCTGTTCTTTGCCGGACAGATCAATGGAACCACTGGTTATGAGGAAGCAGCCTGCCAGGGTTTGATGGCTGGGATCAATGCCCACCGGAAAGTAAATGGATTGGAACCGGTGATTTTGAAAAGAAACGAAGCATATATAGGGGTGCTGATCGACGATCTGATAAACAAAGGAACTGACGAACCTTATAGAATGTTTACCAGCCGGGCAGAGTTCCGCACCTTATTGAGGCAGGATAATGCTGATTTGAGACTTACTACTCTGGGTCACTCAATTGGTCTGGCCAGTGATGAAAGAATGGCCATGACAAAAAGCAAAGCCGATAAAATAGAAGCTACAATAAAAATTCTGAGGGATTACACGCTGGATACCTCGGTAAACAATTATTTGGAGAGTAGAGAAATGGCAGTATTGACTGAAAAAGTAAAAGCAGCAAAACTGTTATTACGCCCCGGTCTCAGTCTTGTAGAAATGATGCAAAATATCCCGGGTTTGGAAACCGCTATTGGTAAAAACGTGGATTCCCTAATACTGGAACAGGCAGAAATTCAGCTAAAATACGAGGTCTATATCGAAAAGGAACAGGAGTTGGTAAAAAAAATGGCTACTCTGGAAGATTTGATGATTCCCGAAAACTTTAATTACGACAAACTTTCTGCTGTTTCAAACGAAGCCCGTCAGAAGTTTAAAAAGATTAAGCCGCGTACGCTTGGCCAGGCCAGCAGGATAAGTGGTGTAAATCCCAGCGATGTACAGATTCTCATGGTCTTTATGGGTAGATAATGCAGCTATAATTTGTCTTCAAGGTCTATGCTGAACAATGCATAGTCGTATATCACCGGGTCCGATGGATTCATGATACGCAATTGGTTCGTGAGAGTTACTGCATTTTTCCAGTTGGAGTCGGTGTTATCCAAAAGCCCCAGTCGATTGGCCACTCGCGCCACGTGCACATCCAATGGGCAGATCAACTGGCTCTGTTTTATTTTAGACCAGATTCCGAAATCTACTTTGTTTTCGTCATTGCGTACCATCCAGCGCAAATACATATTCAGCCGCTTGCAGGCAGAATTTTTTCCCGGGGACGCTATGTGCTTATGGGTTCGCAGGGGATGTTCCAGCGAAAAAAAATATTGCTGAAAGGAAATCAAAGCATCCTGCATACAATCTGTTTCTGAACGTGGTTCCCGAAAAAAAGCGGTTTCCAGGCTTTCTTCTTTTTGATAGTGATGCTTCAGGAAGTGGATAAAATAAAGCAGGTCTGTACTGTTGAAAGTTCTGTGCACAAAATTCTGAAAAGGAATCAGGTCACGATCCTTATGATTCACGATAAAATTGTGCGGGTCAGAGTCCATAAGCTCTGTTATCCGTCTGCTGTTTCTGATAATGGTTGTACGTTGTCCCCAGGCCAGAGTTGCAGCAAAAAATCCGGCTATTTCTATATCCTGCTTTTTATTGAAAGCATGTGGTACGCTGATAGGATCATTTTCTATAAACGTCCTATTGTTGTATACAGAAACCTTTTCGTCCAGATACTCTTTCAGCAGGTTGATATCCATGTCTTTAGAATAATTTGGCGCACAGGGTACCTGCTGCAGTGGCAAAGAAACCAACTAATAAGCTCAGACCAGTGTACAATATAGCATTCAGTTGGTTTCCTGTTTGTAGGAGACTATAGTTTTCCATCATAAACGATGAATAGGTAGTATACCCGCCGCAAACACCCACAGCCAGAAATATCCGCAATTCAGGCGTTATGAAAGTATTTGTTTTAGCAGCAAGGGCTATAACCAAGCCTATTACAAAACATCCGGTAATATTGACGATCAGCGTGCCGAGAGGAAAATTAGTCAATACTCTTCTTTGAATGGCTTGTTGAAGCAGGTATCTGCAAACCCCACCAAATGCACTGCCCAACGCCACATAGATAATGGATTTCATCTCTCCCCGTTCTCTTTAGTTTGTAGGGTTCTGGTCTTCCTCGTAAATGAGTTGCAACAGAGACTGCCCAACAGCGTGCAGGGTGTTTTTGTCAATAATGCTCATATTGTCCTGATGGGTATGCCAGTGCGCAGCAAATGGGTTTTCCTGTTCAGGAACCAGGTTGATGATATCGATCGTTTTGATACCGGCTATTTTATTGATCGGGATGTGGTCGTCAGTAATGGGTGCGCCTTGTATGTAAACAAAATAACTGCCATAACCGGCATCTGCAGCAGCCGACCAAACCTTTTGCTGTACATCAGAAGCATATTGGGCAGAGAGGCTTTCCAGCGGGAATTTGGCGTTATAAGCGCCCGTCATATCCAGCAGCACGCCATACATAGCCTTATAGCCGGTCTTGTGCGGATGTTTTGCCCAATATTGGGTACCCAGGCAATAAGATTGTTCTCCCCATGCGCTGCGACCGTAATCTTCTACATCCGTTAGCAACAGATCAATACCTATGTTATTGCTCAGATGCGGATCATTTTTTATCACCTGGGCTATTTCCATCAAAATACCCGTACCACTACCTCCGTCATCTGCCGCATCTATGGGCTTGTCCTTGTCTTTTACATCATTGTCTGCCCAGGGGCGGCTGTCCCAATGTGTCAGGAACAAGATCCTTCTCGTTGCGTTGGGGTGTATCACACCAATAATATTGTAGCAGGGCAATCCCTTACCATCGCCACCGGTTACTGTAGCATCCTGCCGGTAAACTGTATCGCAAAATTTTATCAGTTTTTGCTCCATCCAGTCGGCACATTCCTTTTGCGCTTTTGTACCCGGCACCCTTGGCCCGAACGATACCTGCCGGTTGATGAAGTTGTAAGCGCTGTCGGCATTGAAAGAAGGCACATTTTTTACCACCGGTTTTGCTGGTTCGGCAGTCTCAGCAGTTGTGTCGGTTTTTACTTTGTCATTGCCACACGAAAAAGCAAACGGCACCGTGAAAATACCGGCAAACAACAGCTTCTTGAATGAATTCATAAGTTTCAATAATTTATAAAAATATTATTTGCTGAGTTTGCATTGGGCCGACTGATAAACCGGAGCGCCTCCAGCCCCTTGTCCGGCGCTGACAAATGCTACAACCCGGCAATTTTTATACATCCAACTTGTATTAAGATGATATTTATATATTGAAACCTTCACCCTGCCCGGAACTATTGCAGATCTAGTAGTAAACACAGTATCACCATAGGGGGATGGCGTTACCATATCTCTCAATACGCCATTATAATGGTAAGATTGCACACTGGCAGGAAATTCCTGCAAGTCAATCAGGCTGTCTTCCAGAATAGCTATCGACAAGTTGAGTGGTGTAACAGTGGCATACAAATAGGTTACGGTATCAATGATAGTCACTGTATCAGTCGTCGGATTGTAGGAAGAGGACAAACCGATATTTATAGAATCAGCCATAGACAACTGTGAGGCTGTGTTTGCACCCCAATCAAAGGCTTTTTCCTGCATACCGCTCCCGGCTGCATTGGGTATCCTGTCTATACCTGCACATGGCAAAACACTCAGCGGACCATATATATCATCTTCTATTTGGGTAGCTACTGTAGTTCTGAACCCTCCGTACACTTCGCCCGGATTTGGTGATGTCTGCGGGAAATCAGTTACAAACATTTCCATGATCACTAACCTCCCGGGGTAAGTAGAATCAAGTGGTATCAATACACCATCGTGTGCTGCAGGACAATTGGAACAAGTAACACCCGTAAAATCTTCAAACAAAATATTATGAGGGATTGCTGCGGGTACCGAACTCAAAACATAAGTGGTATCCTTTGCCACAATACTTGTATTGGTCAGCGTTACAAGACTATGGTTTTCCTTGCAGCCTGCCAAACAGAACAAAATAGCTAATAAAAAAAAACTAATTCTCTTCATTTTCTGGTTTTTTAAAAAAACAAAGTTAGTGAATTAAACAAATTATATAAAGCCAACTGAAATAATTCAGAATTTTCCCCGGATATTTTTGAGTGAAACGTAATTCTTAAGAATAATCGGTTGACATACTTCTTTTTAACTGTCAAAATAAATACTTTTGGGCACTCACAATATTAATCGATGAGTCAGTCTATGATAAGATTATCGGGAATTTTTCTAGCCACTGTTTTGGTATTTGCAGCCACGTTGGCAAACGCTCAAAAGCTTTCCAATGGCGAAGTCGTGTTTTTGAAATGCCTCGGTTCGGTTGAAGGAAACCGCTGGCTTGACGGCAATACCGAAGCAGGATCCACTTCTCTGGCTCCGGATAAAGGTGGAAAGTTTTCAGGAACAAAGTGGGAAATATTCGTGATTGGCGAAGATGAAGTTACCTTCAGATGCCTCGGAGATTTGCCGGGAAACCGTTGGCTGGATGGCCGTACCGGGAATAAAACAGTAGGTTTGGCGCCAAATACCGGTGAAGCTTTTTCAGGCACAAGATGGAAAGTTCACTATGAGAAAGATGATGTCATAACACTCGAATGTCTGGGGAAAATCCCCGGCAACCGTTGGCTGGACGGCAATACCACTGCCAAATCAACTGGCCTCGCACCTTCAACGGGTGGAAATTTCTCCGGTACACGTTGGCAATTGTTTAAGCTGTAAATCCGGTTTTTTAATTGTTATGGCTAGTAATTACAGGAATTCCTTTATCAATTCCTTCAATTTTTATGTAATAGATGTTGTCAGGTAAGGCACTTACATCAACAGCCTCAGTTGCCGCATTTATTAAAAATGATTTAACCTTTCTGCCCAGACAATCGATTATTGCCCCTGCCAATGGCAATTTCCGGTCGATTGTTCCCGAAAAGTGTATATTCAATTGGTTACTGGCCGGGTTGGGGAAACAATTAAATTCTGTATTCGCCGTGCTCACTTGTTCAACTTTTGTTGCAGAGTCAATTACAGCGGTCACCACCACATCATCAACATAAAAACCATCATAGTTGATATAAGGGTCGCTGATAAGCTCGAATTTGAGCAGAACATGGTGCCCGAGGTAGTCGGACAAGTCCATTTGTTCCAGCACCCACAAAGGTTGCTGGCCGTCATAAATGGGTTGGTCGTATGCCTGGTACGAAGTTCCGTTCTTAGTATACTTACCACAAAGCAGGTTCCACGTGGAACCGCCATCTGTAGATGCCGACACATCTACATAATCGTAGGTAGATTCTATGCTCCATTTTGCTTCAAACTGCAAATTTGCCTGCAAGGCATGTGTAAGATCAACAGGATTATTCAACTGCAAGTAGTTGTCAGCATTATCCGGGTAATTGTCTGCACAGGCCAGACTACTCTTTATGGAAGAGGGTGGTGTAAAGTAAGTTGCAGTACAAATATTCCAGCCATAAGTAGTCCAGTCCGTCAGCGTGGCTGTCGATGGTGTTGTTATTGCATAGTGCTTGCCATAATAAAACTGCACGGTGTCATAGGTATCATAATATCCGTTGCTGATTTTCAAAACACAGCTCAATGATTGTCCGTTTGGTGTGCCGGTCGCAATAGAATAAGGCAATGAATCGCTCACTTGCTGCAATAGGGATAAGCCGGAATAATACCTAACTGTAGGCGTAAATGTAAGCCGGGAATCCAGCGATATAGCGGTTACAGAAAATGATTCCGAATCCGGAAGGCCAACCCGCTGAATATTGTAATGTACATAGCCAGACGAATGAATAAGAATATTATTGTCTGTGCTGATTACCTCAGCGCAGGGCAACAATAGGAGTGGCAAATTTACATTGGATAAAAGGTTATCCTTGCAATCGGGAATTATCTGGGATGTTGGCGGGTAGAAGCCATAGGAGTTGAAGCCAACCTCAGGCGTCATACCAAATATTTTATTTTTATCGGTTGTGTCGCCATACATCCAGTCATCAGAAGTTCCATTGGCTGTATAGTTTACGGTCTCGTTCGATGTCCCGAAACGATAATGATTATCCTGAGTAAGGAAAGAAGCATAGGCAAAAAAAAGCGAGGAGTCTGTGGTATTATACGACCCGATATAGCCCCAGGGATAAATAATATCATTATTAAACGTATGGTAATTGAGGTTTATTTTGAAATCATGATTTTCGCACAGCCATCGTATTGCTCTGGTCTCCGGCTCTGAGAATCCTGAATCTCCCCTGTAGGTGTCATAACTGGTAATTGGGCTTGAGCCTATATCATCATAACCCCATTCGTAACCATAATTTCTATTCAGATCTACGCCAAAAGTACCATCCAGATTATCACGCATATTTTTGCGCCACAAACCGCCTCCTGCCGGATTTGTGGTGATATTGTATATATATCCGTCCGGATTCAGGCAGGGTACTACGTACAGTTCCTCATTATTCACAATGCTCTGTATTTTGGCATCGCTGGCATAGTTTTCCAGCAAATACCACAGGAAGTATATGGTCGAGGAAAGACATCCGGGTTCACGGGCATGATGCAAAGCAGTGTAGAGTACCTGTGGTTTACCCGGTTGCGCCAGAGTAGGGTGGTTAGAGACACGATAATAATAGATTGGACTGTCCTGTATGCTTCTGAAGGTGTCAATCTGCATACGGGCGCTTATTACTCCAGGATATAGGATATGCATGGAATCGAGTATAGTGAGCATTTCAGTATAAGTAAAAAAACCAGCATAGCTGCCAAGATGAAAATGGCTGGGAATACCTACAGAAGGCAAAGCACAACTAAGGCCGCTCGTTACCCGCTCGTCTTTTTTTTTGTTCTGCTCCCGGTAATGTTTACTCACATCCTCATAAATAATTTCAATTTTAAAACCGGCAGCTTTAATTCGTTCCAATTCGCTGGCAGAAAAATCTGTAACAAAAAATGTATTTTTTTTATATTCACCATGATCCACGGCCACTCCCAGAGCAGAAAGACTTTTTATATTATGACCGTTCGTATCCAGAAATACCTTAGCTCTTGAGAATTGTTCGGCTTTCTGACCGAAAGACCGCACAAAAAGACATGCTGTCAACATTAATATGACCAACGATCTCATAAAAAAAATTTTTTTTAAAGTTATGCAAAAAAAGCAAAACATCAAAGATGCTACACTTTAAACGAAATCTATTAAAAAGAATTGCAAGGTTAATCCTATTTTATTATTTACAAAACCAGAACGCATTTGCCGTACTTATTTCCCCGGTGACTTATCCTGTGACAAAGATACACATTAAATTAATAGCAAACTCTTTAGCTGCGATCATCACAGAAGATTAGCAAAGAGTGACTTACATTAACATATAAATATTAATAATTGTGATAAAACTGGAGAAATTTAATTGAAGTTACATAAATTGCATTTGGTCGTTATAATCAATTACGACGACTACGTGTAATATTTTAGAATAGTTAATAGACTTCTTGATTAGAAAAGGTGTTTTATGGATAATCTTGCAAAAAACCTACATAGCCTGACAGACAAATTTAGTCGGTTTCAACCAGAAATTCTCGACCAGCTTATGGATCCTTTGCCCTATGCAATTTTCGAAAAAGATGCAAATGGACGTTGGCAATATGCAAATGCGCTTGCAAAAACTATTTTTCATTTAGAAAATATTGACTGGAAATACAAAACCGATCTGCAACTTGCTCAGGAGAATGCGCCTTTCAGAGATGCACACCTGGCCTGCCTGGAGTCTGATAAGAAAGCATGGCAGAATGCCAGCCTGACCAAATCAATAGAGGGTGGTTTTGTAATCAATGGCGTGGTCAATCAATTCGAAGTTCATAAGCTGCCATTGTTCGACAATTTTCAAAAACCGGTTGCTCTTTTTGTTATCGCCCAAAACATTACTGCCTTGAAAAAAATTGAGGCAGAACAACAACTCGCTCTTCAAATAAAGGATCAGATAAATAAAATATTGATCGCTTCACTCGATGAGGCCAGCTTGCAGGACTGTTTATATAATGTCCTGAATATTATTTTGGATAGCCCGTTCTTATGCACAAATAAAAAAGGAGCTATCCTTTTGACCAGCGCAAAAGGCGAAAAATTTCAGGTTGTAGTGGGCAACGAAAGGATAAACTCCAACTGCGCACACTGTGAAAAAATATTATTTACAAAAGGATTGTATTTCAACGATCCCGGCAGGCAGGACGAACTCACATCCCTGCTATCTGCCCACGACAATGTACTAACGCATCACTGTCTCATTCAAAAAGGTCACTACTGCGTCCCCATTGTTTCACTTTCCAATCTCACAGGTATTCTGGTAATATTCGTGGAGAAGGAACAAAATACAGACACCTCAATTTTAGACTTTTTAGCATCTATTTCAAAAATCATTGCCGGTATTATCGATAGAAAAAAAGCGGAAGAACAAGTTTATGAATCACTGAAATTTTTTAGTGACTCCGATAGGATAAATACTCAGTTGATAAAATCGGGCGATAATATTGAATTGAAATCCGTTTATAAGGACTTGCTCGATGAAATCCGGCAGATTTTCGATGTCAACCGCGCCTGGCTCGTCTATCCTTGCGACCCTGATGTGGATACCTGGAAAATGGTGATGAAAAGTTATTCACCAGGATATAGCGGTCTCTTCGAAGTAGGCAATGAATATACGAAGATGGACATGGATAAAGCTATAGACAGGGTTCTGCTTGCTACAAACGAACCGTCTGTATTCGATTTCAACAACTTTGTAGACTTCCCAAAACCTGAAACCCCGCGTAATACTTTTTTGGGCACCTTAATCACCGTTGTAAGACCGCGTATCGGCAAAGCATGGATATTGGGAATCGATCAATGCGATAGAAACCGGGTATGGAATGAAATGGAAAAAAAGCTGATGAAACAAATTTCCATTCGCTTTTCAGAAACTATCAATTCCTTTCTGTTGCTAGAAACACTCAAACATAATGAAGCCAAATATAAATCCCTGTCAGAAACAGCCCAGGATATTATTATGGCTTACGATTATGATGGCAATATTCATTATATAAATAGTGTTGGTTTATCATTTCTCGGCCTCGATTTTAATTATTATAAAAATGCTAATATATTTGATATAATTGCCCCCTATCACAGAGATTTAGTCGAAAAAAGAAAAGAAAAATTCAATTCTGGCAATAGTGATGGTGGCGTAGTACAACTCGATCTCATAAACGAAAACAACGAATATGTGCCATTTGAATTCAATAGCTCACCTATTTTGTTGGAGGATTCTGTTCCCGGTGTCATATCGGTTATGAGAAACATCCAGCAAAGAAAACAGGTTGAAGCACAAATATTAAAACAAAATGCAGAGTTACAGTTAATCAACAACGAGCTCGACAAATTTGTTTACCGCACATCCCATGACCTGAGATCTCCACTGACATCGGTTATGGGATTAATCGAGTTGTTGCGTACTGCTGAAACCAAAGACGATACCAATATTTACCTCGATATGATGGAACAAAGTGTAAAGCGGGTAGATGCGGTGATTATGAACATCCTTGACTACTCAAGAAACAGAAAATTCGAACTGCAGTTTGAACACGTGGACGTGCTGGATATATATATGGATATTGTAGATAGTATCGCTTTTGTAAAAGGTGCCGAAAATATTATTCACGAAAATCACATTGATCAATCTATTCCCTTTGCCACAGACAAATACAGCCTTCGCACTATAATGAGCAATCTCATAACCAACGCCGTGAAATACCGCCGGGCAGGCATAAAGTCTTACATTCGTTTTGACTACAAAGCCAACAACGAAGCAGCAATATTTACCGTTGCAGACAATGGCGAAGGCATCGCAGAAAATAAATACGATACCATATTCGAAATGTTTTACAGGAATTCAAATGCAGCAGAGGGTAGCGGTCTGGGCCTGTACATTGTTAGACAGACTATAAATAGGCTGGGCGGTTCGATTTCTGTCGAATCAAAACTCGGCCAGGGAACCATTTTTACCGTGATATTGCCAAACCAGTTCAACGCAATCCAGGCTACACTTTAATATACTTCCCAATCACCGGCAATCTGGCCAGCTCTTTTTTCTCCACCTTGTACACCAGCCTTATAAACAGGTTCATGAAAAACACACCCGCTATCAACCTGATGAAAAGTGCATCCGTAAAATGTTTCACCAACTGCTCGCCAAAAAACAAAAGCATCATCACTGCCATATAAGAAACCAGCTTTTTGGTTGCATAAGGCACTTTATAATATTTTTGGCCTAATACATACGATAGCACCATCATACTGGCATAAGCTGCCAATGTAGCCCAGGCGCAGGCATACATGCCATATTTGGGTATGAAAGTAAAGTTAATCACCAGGGTCAATGCTGCTCCTACCAGAGTGATGAACATACCCATATACATCTTATTGGTTATTTTATACCAAACTGACAGGTTGTAATAAATACCCAGAGCAATATTGGCAGCAAGCAAAATGGGCACAACACCCAGCCCCGCCTTGTAGGCCGGCCCAACAAAATGCTTCCATATATCCAGAAACAAACCGGTAAATAGGAAAGCAAAACACAACGTAATCACAAACCACTTCATCACCCGCGCATAGGTTTTAGGCGCATTTTTATCAGCAGCCTGGTTAAAGAAAAACGGCTCTGCAGACATCTTAAATGCCTGGATAAACAAAGTGATGAATATGGCTATCTTATAATTGGCGCTGTAGTCGCCCACTGCCATTTTTGCTGCCTCTTCACCCAAAGGCGATAGCTTGCGCAGCATAATCCGGTCTATAGTCTCATTCACCATGCCGCCTAGCCCAACTACGATCATGGGCGCGCTATAAACAAACATTTGCACCCACAACTTAAAATTAAATTTCATGCGCCACGTAATCCATTCACCCGCGAGCAGCAAGAACGTGATAGCCGATGCGGCCAGATTTGCCAGCAGCAGGAATCCCACATTGGTATTGCTGTTATACCATTCAGCATATCTGGTCGATGGGTTTTCTGCTACATGGCTCGGGCTGTACTGTATAAAATAAACCGTAAGAAAAATATTCACAAGGATGCCCGCTATCCGCGTAAATGCATACACTTTAGGCCTGCCTTCCTGCCTCAGTTTTGCAAATGGTATTGCAGCCATAGTGTCGATAGCCACAATCAGTACACACCAGGTGATATATTCCGGATGATTGCCCAAACTGAAATAGGTACAGATGGAAGCGCTTTTGCTGATAATCAGTGCACTTAGAATAACGGTAGAAAAGAAAAGAGAAGTAAAAGTGGTCTGAAACAACTTTTGTTTGTCAGCGCCTTTGGCTGCAAACCTGAAAAAAGCGGTCTCCATGCCATAAGTATAAATTACATTTACAAAAGAGATACAGGCATAGAGCACACTAAAATCGCCGTAATCCACCTTTTGTGTATCCGATTTCAGGATATACGTAATCAGTGGCGTCAGCAGTACATTAAGAAATTTTGCTGCAATATTGCTTAGCCCGTACCATACGGTTTCGCCCGCCAGTTTTTTTAATGATGCCAACCCGGTATTCTGAATAAAGAACCCCAAAAGTAAGACATTAACTGTAAATTTTTATATAATAAATGTCGCGTCACATCCCATAATCCTAAAATCGTGTCCAAACATTTTTCCATGGCATGACACTTATTGTCATGCCATAGTACAATAAGTGTCATGCCATGGATTTCACTTTTTTCCTCCTCACCATTCCTGTGCAACTTGCACTGGCAAAAAAACGCACAATACCATGTCAGAAAACACAATCATCGAAACCCGGTCGCTGCAAACCATCAGAGAGCACGCACGCAACCTCTTCATCTGTTCCAACTATTCCCAATCCGAAATCGCCGGAATGGTAGGCGTATCACAAAAAACTATTTCTGTTTGGGCTTCCGAAGGCAAGTGGGCGCAATTCCGCCAGAGTATGAGCCAGTCACCCACAATCGTCATGCTGCAACTGCAAAACGAGCTCACCCAACTCAACAATAGAATAGCCTCCCGCCCTGAAGGCGACCGCTTCCCAACATCCGAAGAATCCGATATCCGCCGCAAAATCATTGCTACCATAAAATCCGTCAATGAGCTTACCGATGCCAGCGTAGGCTTTTCCTGGTTCCTCCATTTTTTTGAATACATCCACAAACAAAACCCCGAACACGCCAGCCTCCTCGTCACCTATGCCGATGAATACCTCATCCAGAAAGCCCCCAACGCCACCGAGCCCTTTTCAAGAATATTATCCCAATGTATACAATAATTTTGCCAATACTCAATTATACCCGGTTATACCTGTTTATACCCAAACTATACCGGAATATACCTGCTTATACCTGGCACCAAAACACATACATTCTCACAAAACACTGAATATCAATGAATTGCCGAAATAGTACGTACTTTTTTTACTAACCGCGCATCTTTTTTTAGTCCATTATACCTTTAAGGGGCAAAGTCATCAAACGGTTTATGACTGGCTCTATGCCAGAAGTATTACTTATTTATAGCAAAGCAATTACCCACCGGTCAAAGGTTCGCTTCGGCCCGAACGGAAGCAGGCATCTTGCTCATACAAAACACTTATAGCATGAGTTCCGCTTAGAACAAACTAACAAATTGGATCGCTTTTTGTCACACCTTTTTTATTATATTTGCATACACAACACTTATTTTCATGGTGTTGTTTTAAAATGAAATTATCTTTATGGTACGTACTGTGATAACTCATGCCGGGAGTGACATTCACCTCTCTATTCCAAAAGAATATATAGGCAAAACTATAGAGGTAACTTATTTGTCCCTTGATGAATTGGTAAACAATAATTCTAATCTTGTTCATTCCGCCGAATCGGATCAAAGCCTTGCCGATAAAAACGAAAATAATTCCAAATACGATGAAAAATACATAAAAGAACTACGCAATAAAGCCAGACATTCCTGGATTGGCTCGATTAAACCGGACGATTGGCTCAAAGAAATGAGGGAAGGCTATGAATAAAAAGTCAGTATTATTAGATACGAGTTTTTTTATCAGGTTTCTTGATGAAGATGATCCGTTGTCGGGTAAAGCAGAACAATATTTTCATTATTTTTTGATGAATGACATTAATATGCAAATATCAACTATTTCAATCGCGGAGTATTTGGTGCGCGGGCATATGGATGAGTTGCCTTTAAAATATCTTGATGTAATACCGTTCGGTCTCAAACATGCCAAAAAGGCTGGCGAATTAGCTAAGTGCGTTTTTGAACATAGGAATAAGTTGAAATTGACTTCCAGAAACATTATACCAAACGATACAAAGTTATTTGCACAGGCAGATATTGAAGACAATATAAGTTATTACATTAGCTCAGACGCCGAAAGTCATAAAATATTTAATCTTTTACGAGAGTATAGGCCGCTCACTTTTCAATTCATTGAGTTATCCATGCAATCTTCTTTATTGGTTTAAAGGGACCTTAGAACAAGCGACGTTCGGTACGAAACTATTTGATATGGGAAAAATAGTATTAGCAATTGTCACGCTATTAAGTTGCATTAGTTCATTTGCTCAAAAATATTCTGGGTCAATTAAAGGCAAGGATTTAATAGGTACTTGGCAAGCTAATACAGAAGTAATTGGAGATGCAATGCAGGAAAATTTTCACTTTTTTGCAAACGGTAAATACATTTACAATTTCAATGGATATGATGACGTTAAAAGAATTTTGGGTGTAATTGGGCATTATAGATTTGACGGAGAACAATTATTTTTAACAATAGAATATAGAAAGGAATATACGGGAGGAAAGCTAATTTCTGGCAGTCCTGGATTTCAAAAAAGTATTTTTGTTTTAGATAGTGGAGAAGTTCAAATGATAAAACAAAAGGATATAGACCCAGGGGATTCATATTCGATCGAAGTTTTAGAGGTTTCTGGTCAGGGAGAAATAAAATGCATTGAGATTTATAGAAAAAAATATTATAAAATATCATTTGATCCCGATAAATATAAGTAATATGTTTTTTGAAGCAGTTATCAACCAATTGACACTGGTCAAAAGCTTCTCTCTTTGACCAGGTAGGTTGCAAGTGCCTTACTACGCACACTCACCGGTCTTAGTTTCACCCCCAACCATAAGTAAGTCAATAGAAAATTTGGGTTACAAAATACCTGTATCAATTTTTCAAAAGGCACGCACAAAAAGAATTATCTACTTTCGGGGTGCAAAATCAAAAGCATTTAAAAAACATAGCAATTTTAATTATGGAATCTAATCAAATCTCCGACACTACCCAGGTTTCTGTAAAGATGGTACTTGATGTTTGGCATATGCAAAACTCACGTATGGACAAACTGTTATCTACGCTCACCGACGATCAACTGGCTGCACAGGCTGCTCCCGGCCGTAATACCGGTATCTATTTGCTGGGCCATCTTACAGCGGTAAGTGACAGACTACTTGAAACAATGGCATGGGGCGACCGGATGTATCCCAATCTGGATCAGCCTTTTCTTTTCAGCCCCGACAAAAAGGATGCAGAGCGCCCATCGGCTGCCGAATTGCGCGAATGCTGGAGCCGGGTAAATGAAACGATCAACAAGCACATCGCGGCGATGAGCACGGAAGACTGGTTCAAGCGTCATATGTCGGTGTCTGAAGAAGATTTCAAAAAAGAACCACACCGCAACAGGCTCAATTTGTTACTCAGTCGCGCAATCCATATCAGCAACCACCAGGGACAAATGTTGTATCTGGGTGCGCTGCACAATGAGAACTAAGAACATAATTTTAGTGCCTGGTAATCAATTGCTACAATAGTTCAGCGCCTGAATTTTTTGAATGAGGCGGATTATTTTTTCCGTACCCGCCGAGTCTCCGCCCTTCGCGGGACTCGGCGGTAATCAGGGCCACAAAGTTGAAATTGGTGTGATGTAAGTCTCCCAACTGGTCAGAATCTCGCCCGATACTAACTATTGGTCAATACGCCTACCAATGCCCCATCACCCATGCCCCCAATAATCTCTTGCAAAAACGGACTATGGAGATTTTTTTCGCTCAATTCGTATTTCATGATTTGTTTTAGGAGAAATTTTTAGTGCTAATAAAAAAAAATTAAAAATCAAATCCGCAACTTAATCAGGAGAAAACTAGTAGTATCCAATAAAATTAGAGCGAAATGCCCGGCGCTCTTCGCACCCGCCCTCATTTTGTGGAGAGGGGCGGGAATATGTCGAACTATTATCCCAAGAACTTGGAGCTATTTCAAATGATCAACTTTTAGAGCGAGGAACGGAGCGGGAGCGGGAGCGGAGGGAAAAATGAGAACGGGTGGCATCGCTCTCGCTCTGCGCACCCGCTCTCATTTTTGTGGAGCCGGCGGGAGTCGAACCCGCGTCCAAACATATGCCCGATAAGCTTTCTACATGTTTATTCCCCTATTGAGTTTCGGGATGCAGCAGGAACTGGACAAACCAACTACCTCCCTATCCGCTTTTGTTTTCATCGCTGCGGCGCAGAAACGCAACGCCTATCCCGTCTTTGTTCGATTCAGCGGCGGGGATGGCGACTGGCAACCCTCCCGGCGGCTATAATGGGCGCCTAATCTGATTAAGCGGCCATGGCGTAAGTGTATTCGCCATTTGAAGTTTGTGTATTCAGATTCGCGTGCTAATTACACAACGCACGACATGCTTACATACCCTGCTCTATGCTGTCAAAACCGGTCGGCCCCAGTTCTTATCATATAGTCAGTTCCTATTATTTCAAAGAGCTTCCTGCAAAGATACCAATTTTTTATACCCAACTTTTGAAGGTTCACCCGGTTTAACTAATTTTAAGCTATCAATCGTTTCTTTATGTCAGTAAGACCAA
>Ga0007870_1000343_pt1 | contig 15785 bp, 15 predicted proteins | sample CryBogCBH04Jul08_FD_71207 | JGI IMG/M metagenome (GOLD analysis project Ga0007870, IMG submission 71207) | Freshwater microbial communities from Crystal Bog, Wisconsin, USA - CBH04Jul08 | ecosystem: Environmental > Aquatic > Freshwater > Lake | place: Crystal Bog, Wisconsin, USA | collected...
TGATTTCTTAAAACAAAACAATCAGAAATCCCAACGCTATGAAGCGGCGTTCTGGAGCCGTCTAATCAATCCGTTTGTAACTTTTGTAATGCTGATGGTTTCTGCGCCGCTGGTCATTGGTATTGGTCGGGACAGCAGTACCGGTTCCAGGATTATAGTCGGGATAGTCATCGGCGAATTGTTTGATGCTTTTGACAAAATGGTTGGTCACATTGGCCTGATCTATGAATTCAATCCAATACTGACCGCTGTTTTCCCCAGTACCCTGGTATTTTGCATGGCGTTATTTATACTGCATCGAACTGGCAAACGCTTTTGATTTGCTACAGACAGGCAACAAACTTTATTTAATATTTTTCGAAAAATTTTATGTTACTTCGACCAAAACATTTCTTCTATGGATTTCTTGCCCTGCCTGCCAGCCTGATTATTATTTTTGGACTGCTGCGCTTGCAGATCCCTCAATATTTGGCCGCTTATACCGGTTCTGGCTTTGCAAAACCTTTGCCCAAGATTGAGGCCGCTAAAGTGTCCGGCGAGCATGCCGCCGGAAGCTGTCAAAGTCAAGCTATCAGGGTGTTAACGTACAATGTGCGTTATGGTTCTGATTTAATTGAAGACTTCCGCAAATCTTTAGGCTCCGGCGCCCCTGGCGATTATTTGCCCTGGTCGGCACGTTACCCGGAAATGAAAAAACGGGTAGAAAACTATGCGCCGGATTTGATCGGCTTACAGGAAATGCAAACCGATCAGGATATAAGCCGTATAGTTTCTTTGCAGCAGTATACTTTGCAAAGTTATCACCTGAACAGTTTTGAGTATGGTGATGCTGCCTTGCTGTTCAGAACAAATCGTTTTGAAAAACTGGATTCAGGCCAACTCTGGCTGGGACCGGATGCAAATTTGCCTTTGAGTCTGGGTTTTAAACCATTAGCCGTGATCCGTTATGTTAACTGGGCTATGTTGCGGGAAAAAACCACTGGCTTTACTTTTATTTTTATTAACACCCATTTCGACAATAATTCGCTTAACAGGGAGAAAAGTGCAGATTTGTTTAATCAAAACTTTACCAAACTGAGCATGGAATACCCATTGATAATTACCGGGGACTTTAACAGCAAAGCCGTCACAGAAAGATATCAGCGACTTATCGGCTCAAGCGATTCGGCAATGCATCTCACAAATGCTTATGATCTGGATCTGTCTCCCAAATCCTCTGAAGAAACCAACCCTAATGACCTGATAGACCATATTCTGGTTGGCGGACCCTGCGCGGCGATGGTAAGCAACTGGCAGGTAGACAAAAGAACTTTGGAATCAGGTGATACCTTGTCAGACCATGATCCGGTAATGGCTCAGTTGTATTTTATTGGTCGTAAATAGCTTTAGTATACTGATTGCCAATTAAATGGTTTTTGATTTTTAAACGCAGCGAACCCGCCGCCAATCGAATTTTTTGCCAAACGGCGGCTGGGTTCCAAGAAGCAGCGGGTTTATTTGCGGGTTAAAAAGGTATAAATTCCCTTGCATTTCAAGATCATCTCATTAGCTTCCAATTCAATAACGGCACAATCCTCATATTTCTCACGTCCTGGAGAAGCCTGTTTTTTGATCACGCCATTTTCAACACTATATTTTATGGCTATCACCATTTCATTGGTTCTGCCCAACGTGTCTTCCCCTATGGTTTTCAAGGTACCATCGCTTTGAAACTCCCAGGAAACATTTAGGGCTTTCTTTTCTTTATCCAGACCCAGCGCTTCGGCGTTAACCTTCCATTTGCCTAATATCTTTGAGTTATCCTGCAGCTTGACATCGGCGTTGGCTGAAAAAGTGGCGATTGCCGCAAACAGGGATAAAATTATAATTATTGTTTTCATTGTGTTCTCCCACTTAGCGATTTTAGTTGGTGAGCTGGAAATATATCACATCCGCTTTTGGGGTCCGGGGTTTTCTTGATATAGTCTACAAAGCTTGGTTTTCGACAGATAATCATGCCAGCACAGGCGGTTTTTGTCGAAAATGCTCCAGAAGAAACCCATGCCAAAGGCAAGCCAGGATAAAACAGCCGCTAGAAAGCGAAATACAGCCTGCTTCCAGCTTACCGGGCCGCCATCAAAGGTGCAAAGTTTGATTTTCCAGACTCGCAAACCCAGAGTTTGACCACCATGCGTCCAGAACCAGCCATAAAAAATAAAACTGATGGCTAGCAGGTATAGAGGATAAAAATATTGATTTGAACTAAAGGCCTGTCCGCCATTAAACGGTAAGGCCAAGGCTGTCGCAAGAAACAATAAGGCAAGTAACAACAAAGCATCGTAGCAGACAGCCGCCATTCTGCGGAAAAAACCCGGTGCCGGATTTGGCTCCGCACCGGAATTTTTGCTGCTGTTTTTTTTAGCCTGTTGCAATTATTTGCTGAATAATTCGAGTTTTTGACCCAAATACATGCTCATCCCAACCAGACCGCCTATCATCAGCAGTGAAAACAGCACGGGTGGTCTGTGGAATAACAATATAAAAAAATCAGCCAAATAAAGACTGGTAAAAAAAGGCTGATCGATAAAACCCGTTAACAGTTTTTTAAACATAAATTCCCCCCAAACATCTTTATAAAAATACCATAATCACCTCTGCGTGGCGACTTTGGATTCCCAATATTAAGTAAAAGCCCTTAGCCGTATTGAGGAGAATTCTACTATATTTGGCAATGAATGTGAAAGGAAGGCTTGATTGAGATAGAATCAAGCAAGATGATATGATAGTAGGATAGCCTAATTTGAATGGTTTTCCGGTGTTTTACGTTGCGGGGCAAAACCTTGGTCAAAAGGTGTTCATCTCCCTGTTTGTAAGACTGGGATTTATGAGTGTTTTTTTATAAAATCTGCCGCAGGCTCCGCTTTTAAAAATTGCAGGCACCATGAACACTTAAAACCTGACAGCTAATTACAAAGGAATAGTGTCATTTTAAATTTCTTCAAAAAAATTTTTTCCGCTACCGAACCCACAGAATCAGCGCCGAAAACGGTGAAGATTTATCCGCGCGCTGAACATTGTATTTCACGTTCGCAAATCAGCGAAAACGCATTGAAGGTTCTTTTGCGTCTTAAAAAGGCGGATTTTGAAGCCTATCTGGTAGGCGGCTGTGTCAGGGATCTGCTATTGGGCCGGGAACCCAAGGATTTTGATGTGGCTACTAACGCCAGCCCTGAACAGGTCAAACAAATTTTCCGCAATTGCCGGATTATTGGTCGGCGGTTCCGTTTGGCGCACGTGTTTTTTGGCAGAGAAATTATCGAAGTCGCCACTTTTCGGGGCTCTGAGCTGGAAGAGTCGGATCAACATGTCATCCATGAAGATGGACGCCTGTTGCGAGACAATGTGTTTGGCACCCTGGAACAGGATGTATGGCGTCGTGATTTCACGGTTAACGCCCTTTATTACAATATTCGTGACTTTTCAGTAGTCGATTATACTGGCGGAATGCTTGATCATTCAGCAGGAGTGCTGAGGCTTATTGGAGATCCTCATGTCCGCTACCGCGAAGACCCGGTCAGGATGTTACGTGCGGTACGCTTTGCCGTCAAACTGAGCTTTACTCTGCATCCAGACACGGAAAAACCCATCCATGAACTCGCAGACCTATTAAAAAGCATACCCTCGGCTCGTCTTTACGATGAAATGCTGAAACTGTTTCTGGGTGGCTACGGATTACAAACTTTTGAATTGTTGCGGCATTATGGCTTGTTCAGCATTCTTTTTCCGGCCACCGAGAAATGTCTGGAAACCCAAAGCCATGATTTTCCCCGACTGTTTGTCATCCGGGCGCTGGAAAACTCAGACCAGCGTTTTGCTCAAGGTAAAAGCTTAACTCCCTATTTCTTGCTGGCCGCGTTACTGTGGGAGCCATTGCAATGGGCGGTAAAAAAACGACTCAAAAATGGCGAAAATGAAACTATCGCCTATCAAAATGCCGCTAATGAGGTGCTGAGCAACCAGATAAAGATTACCGCCATGCCGCGCCATATCACCCAAGCTATGCGGGATGTCTGGTTTTTACAAAACAAATTTTCCAGAACCGTGGGTAGCAGACCGTATCGTGTACTTGAACAGCCAAAATTCCGGGCTGCTTATGATTTTCTACAACTTAGAGCCGAAAGCGGTGGGGCTGATCCTGAACTGGTTAACTGGTGGACTCGCTTTCAGGAAGCCGATGAAGAATTACGTCTGCAAATGACTGCACCACCTAAAGGGGTGTCGAGCAAACCCAGGCGAAAATCCGGCCGTTACCGTTCCAAGCCGCCTCAACAGGCAAATCAGGAATGAGTTTGCAAAAACCCTGGATTGCAGCTTTTATCGGCTTGGGCAGTAATCTCGATAATCCGGTTCAACATATCAATACTGCCCAACAGGCAATTGCCGAACTTCCGGAAGTTGAAGCAATCGCTTTTTCTCCACTCTATACCAGCACCCCGGTCGGCCCTCAGGATCAGCCAGACTATATCAATGCTGTGATGCAGATTAATACCCGGCTGACAGCCATGCAGTTGCTGACAAAACTGCAACAAATTGAAAATCAGCATGGACGGATACGCACCGAACGCTGGGGGGCCAGAACACTGGATCTGGATGTGCTGCTTTTTGATCAAAAGACTATCGACCAGCCTGAACTTAAAATACCGCATCCGGAAATGCCAAACCGGGCTTTTGTACTTTATCCATTGGCGGATATTGCTGGCGGCGACTTGCAAATACCGGGTTATGGCGTGCTCCGGGATTTACTTGCCAGCTGCCCGCCGCTTGGTTTACAGCGGATCTATCCATGACTGCATATATCAACACCATGAAAACTCTGAGCATCAATGATCTGGCGATGATGAAACAGGCGCAGGAGAAAATTTGTTGCCTGACGACCTATGACGCCAGTTTTAGCACTTTGCTTGACGCAGCCGGGATAGACGTCATGCTGGTCGGCGATTCACTGGGTATGGTCATCCAAGGTTGCAGTTCCACCTTGCCGGTAACAGTTGACGATATGGTCTATCACAGCCGGATTGTGGCGGCCGCTAGAAAACGGGCTTTCATTGTTACCGATTTGCCTTTTGGCAGCTATGCAACTCCTGAACAAGCCCTGCAAAACTCAGTAAATCTGATGCAAAAAGGCGGAGCGCAAATGGTCAAGCTGGAAGGCGCAAAAACCGAAATTATTGAATTTCTGGTCAAGCAGGGGGTAGCGGTATGCGGCCACCTCGGCTTACAACCCCAATCGGTCAACTGTCTCGGCGGATACAAAGCCCAAGGCAAAGATTTGCATCAAGCCCAACGCATCCTGGAGGATGCCTTAAAAATTGAACAAGCGGGCGCAGGTTTACTCGTTCTGGAATGCGTGACAGCCAAACTGGCGGCTGAGGTTACCCGCCAACTAACTATTCCGGTGATTGGCATAGGTGCTGGAGTTGCTTGCGATGGTCAAGTGCTGGTACTCTACGATATGCTGAATATAGTTACTGGCGATAGACCCCGTTTTGTCAAAAACTTTATGGATGGCGCTAAAAGTATTGAAGACGCTGTGAAGAGTTATATTCGGGCGGTAAAATCTTCACAGTTTCCCGGCCCAGAACATAGTTACTAAATCCATGCAAACCATAACATCCATCCAGGCTTTACGTAGTTGCATTCGTCAATGGCGGCCAACAGGTCATAGCATTGCTTTTGTACCGACCATGGGCAATCTGCATGCCGGACACATTCAGCTCCTGACTACCGCCAGACAAAAAGCCGACAAAGTTGTTGTCAGCATTTTTGTAAATCCAGCCCAGTTTGGCCTTAACGAAGATTATGCCAGCTATCCGCGGACTGAGAAACAGGATCAGGCCATACTTCAGGAATACGGTGCAGATGTACTTTTCCTCCCTTCTGAAGCCGAGATGTATCCCCAACCGCCAAAAACAGGCATTTCTGTAAAAGAACTATCAACAATGTACTGCGGAGCCAGTCGTAAAGGTCATTTTGATGGTGTTGCACTAGTGGTTTGCAAGTTGTTAAACATGGTGCAACCTGACCTTTTACTGTTGGGAGAAAAAGATTTTCAACAATTACTCCTGATTCGCCGCATGATTGCCGATCTAAATATTCCGGTTGAAATTCATGGGGTGGCCACTGTCAGGGAAGCAGACGGCCTGGCAATGAGCTCCCGCAATAGTTATTTGACGCCTGCACAAAGAATTTTGGCACCAAAATTATTCGAAGCCTTGTGTAAGGTGCGTGATCTTATTTTATCCGGAAACAGGGATTATGATAATATTTTGAAAACTCAGATTAATGCCTTGCAACAGATCGGGTTTTCTGTGGATTATTTTCAAGTCTGTAATCGTACGGATTTGTTGCCGGCTAGTGAGGATGATAATCATCTGGTGCTGCTGATTGCAGCAAAATTGGGAGCCACCCGCTTGATTGATAACCTTGCCTTACAGACTAATGTTTGATTGTTAAAACGTTGTCTTTAAGCCAAGCCTAAAATGCTTAAATTTGATAGCAAGTACAATTTAAGGCATAATCTCCAGCCCTAGTATTTAACGTTGTTTACCATGCATATAAACATGCTTAAAGCCAAGTTGCACCGGGCGCGAGTCACCCATTCCGAACTGGATTACGAAGGTTCGTGCGCCATCGACAGCAAAATTCTGGATTTCTCAGGGATTAGGGAATACGAACAAATCCATATATATAATATTAACAACGGTCAGCGCTTTACCACTTACGCTATACGCGCTGAAGAAAACTCCGGCGTGTTTTCCATTAATGGTGCCGCTGCCCGTCTGGCCTGCCCAGGGGATTTGATTATTGTTTGCGCCTTTGCCAGTCTGGATGAGAAAGAACTAAAAAACTATCAGCCCACGCTGGTGTATTTTGACGGCAATAACAAAATCAGTCATTCCAGTCATTCCATTCCGGTTCAGGCAGCCTGATTTATAAACCAGCCGTAAAAATAGGATGCGCCAACCATAAAGTGGCGCACTTGTCCCTCAAAGGTATAGGTCGTGACAGATGCGCTTCATGTTGTTCGGCACCTAACCGGTAAGGCTATTTTCAGGGGGCTAAAACTTAATGCGGGTGAAAGTGCCTAGCCAGGTAAGCAATCAGTTGCTTTGAGAATAGTCGATAAGCGCCTGGAATTTTTGTTTGGCGGCACCATTTGCAATCAGCTCTGCGGCTTTGTTCACCCCTTCCAGCATGGTTTCACATAAATCAGCCGCATAAATGGCAGCTCCAGCGTTGAGCACCACTATATCCCGCGCCGGGCCTGGTTGGTTATCCAGAACTCCTTTAATAATTTCCAGACTGGATAGTGCATTGTTCACCGCCAGGCTTTGCAAGCTGTTGCGTTGCAGACCAAACTGCTCCGGAATTACGCTATAGGTGCTAATTTCGCCGTTTTTCAATTCGGCGACAAGAGTGGGCGCGGCGATACTGATCTCATCCAGGCCATCTTCAGCATGCACAACCAACACATGCCTGCTCCCCAGTTTTTTAAGCACTTCAGCCACTGGAACCAGCCAGAGACTGTCAAAAACGCCCACCAGTTGATGCAAAGCCTGGGCAGGATTTGCCAGAGGCCCTATTAGATTGAAAAGCGTTCTAACCCCCATTTCCTTGCGAGGACCTACAGTGTGTCTAACAGCGCTATGGTGCTTGGCCGCAAATAAAAAACCAAGACCCACTTCGTTGATGCAATTGGCAACCTTTTCAGCAGACATATCCAGATTAACCCCGGCTGTTTCCAGTAAATCGGCACTCCCGCAATGGCTGGAAACCGAACGATTGCCATGTTTGGCAACTTTACCGCCTGCTGCTGCCACCACAAACGCCGCAGCGGTCGATATATTGAAAGTATTTGCACCATCACCGCCAGTGCCACAAGTGTCAATGACATGCTCGCCATGGACCACTACCGGTTTCACCAGCTCCCGCATGACACTGACTGCAGTAGCAATTTCTTCGATGCTTTCGCCTTTGCAACGCAGGGCAATCAGCAATCCTGCGACTTGGGCATCGGTCAAATCCCCTGCCATCATGGCATGCATGACGGTACGCATTTCGTTTACGTTGAGATCTTGTTTGTTAACAAGTTTTTGTAATATGGGCTGGATTTGCATGGGTATCAAGATTTTTAAATTCTGGCAATTATATTTAATGATATCAAACCAAGAGCTGATCAAATAAATAGAAACGCTTATTGAAAAAAAGCGGTGATTTTAGCCTTTACCTCTGCTTTTAAAAGCTTGGAATATTTATAGATGGCTGTCTCCACAACTTTTTCATGGGCCCAGTGCAACCAGCCCCTGATAGTGGTATAAATCAGCGCAATAGCCTTAAAGCTTAATAATTGGGGTTTGGTCAGGGTAAATACCCGTGCTACCAGCAGAGTGCCAAGCAGTTTGGCAAACACCTCCAGCAGTATCCCCTGCAACAGCAAACCGTGCAGCAATAGCCATAAGGCAGCGAGATTTATAGGAGTTACTATCAAAACCGGGATCATGAACGCCAGTAAGGCGACATTTGGCTTGGTCTGGGACAGCCAGCGTTCAAAATTTTCCAGCCTTAGCAGTAAAATTAAATAATGACCGCAAAGTGACAGAAAATCCCACAACCATTCCTCAATAATCAGGAAAATGGCAAGTAATGACAGTATAAGTTTTTTCATAGGGTTAACAGGCTAAAAAACAGACTATAACAGAAAGGCATTCAAGATATGCACCACAACAATGAACTGATTTCCGCCTACGGGGTGCGCATACCTCGCATTATTTACGGTACTGCCTGGAAAAAGGACAAAACCGCCGCCTTGGTGGCGCAGGCCATCGGCTTGGGATTTCGGGGTATAGATACTGCCTGTCAGCCCAAACATTATCATGAAGCCGGAGTTGGCGAGGCTGTAGCCGTCTGTCTTGAACAGGGACTGCAACGCGATGAGCTCTATCTGCAAACCAAATTCACACCACTAAACGGTCACGATCCCTTACAAATTCCTTACGATGCCAACGCCACATTAAGTCAACAGGTGGCACAATCCTTTGAACGCTCATTGCTGAATCTTAAAACCGGCTATCTGGATTGCCTGATTTTGCATTCGCCCTTAGCCAATAATCAGAATTTGCTGGAAGTCTGGCGGGCAATGGAACTGATTTTTCATAATGGCGGTGTTAAACAATTGGGCATCAGCAATTGCTATGCTGTTGAACAACTGGATTTTTTATATCGAACGGCTGAAGTTAAACCCGCTGTCATCCAGAACCGGTTTTATAAAGACACCGAATATGACCGAAAAATCCGTGAATTTTGTAACAATCATCAGATAATCTACCAAAGTTTCTGGACTTTAAGCGCCAATCCGCAAATTCTGACCCATGAGGTGTTGCAAAATCTGGCCAGCAACTATCAGCGCAGCACCGCCCAGATTTTTTTCCGTTACCTGACACAGATCGGTATTACACCTTTAACCGGCACCACATCGGTAAGCCATATGCGCGACGCTTTGGCAATTTTCGAATTCGAACTTGACGCTAATGAATGCACCAAAATTGCAAAATTACTCTATTAGATTTGCAGATAAACTAATGAGAACCTCGAAAAACCACCCTTCGACGAGCTCAGGGCGAACGGGGGCATAAAAATTCAAAAGCTTACCCGTTCGTTCTGAGTCTGTCCAAGTACTAAAGTCAGGTTTTTCGAGGTTCCCTAATTTTATTTTGGCAGTTTGGCTATTTCCTTAACCTGTTCAAAATCGGAACCAACGCTGATAATAAAACTGGTAACCTGTTCAATAGTCATTTCGGATTTAATAATTTTTGACTCATGAACAATAATGGCAAATCCCGAGGTTGGATTGGGTGATGTAGGGACGAATAATACATAGCGATCCTCCGTCTTGTTGGTGACGTAGGCAGGCACCCAGATACCCTCTTTTGGATATTCCACATAGACCACTTCGCGAGGTTCGTGCAATTCATGACCGGCAATCATATTGACCAGCTTTTTGGTGACCCTATAGATAGTGCTTAACAACGGAATGCGTTCAATCAGGCTTTCAAATGCGGCAATAATGGAAAAACGGCCGGAGCTCACGCGATGTCCCACATAGGTAATCAAAGCAAAACTGGCGGCAAAAAGTAAAAAAGTAACCAGATAATTGTCAGAATATCCGTATACAAATTGGAACAAATCTGCAAGCCGGTCTTTTACAAAGAGCACAATTTGCACAATCACCACTATCGGAATGAATGCCAGAATACCTATCAACGTAAAGTTAAATAATTTTTTCATATGTGCCTCATATTTTTTATTAGTTGTACGGCCGGATTATAATCTTTACAAAAACTACAGTAATTATCTGCGCTCTTAATTCCCTCGGTTCACAGCGGTTTAATGAGATTGCTGGCTTTTTAAAACCAGTTTACTTAAAGCCGGTAACACGACAAAAGTACAAGCCATAATCCAGAATATACCAATGGTTATAACGAGTCCCATGCTGGAAATGCCCTCATGCGGGGAAAACGCCAAACCGACAAAACTGGAAATAGTGGTCAAAGCACCATAGAACATGCCTCTGGCAGTGCTGGACTGGTAAATATTTTGATCATCCGCAAGAGAATGATGCAGCTTTTCAACCATGTGTATGCCGTTATCCACCCCAAGACCCATCAATAAAGGCAAGGCGATAATATTGGCAAAATTGATGGGGGTGCCGGTAAATACGGTGGTAGCCATGGTAAACAGACCCGCCAGCACCAACGGCGTCATTACCAGTAAGGTATCGACTATGCTGCGGCGGATAAACAATAGCAATACAGCAATGGATGTCAGTGCGATGATAATGGCTTCCCGAAAGGAATTGATGACAGCTTTCATGGATTCCCAGTACATCACCGGCAGATCCGTGGCGTCAGGTGCTACCGCCTGCACATCCAGAATAAAATCATGCAACCTGTCCAAATCGTTTAAATCATCTTTGGCAAAAATCTGGATACGATATTGGCCATCTTTGCTTAACCAGCGCTCCCTGATTTCATCCGGAATGGTGGATTGCTTTATTTCCTCGGCATTAAAACTATTCAATAATTCGTTCATCACCGTTGGCAGAGTGCCAAGCAACGAAGTTTGAATTTTTTCAATAAATACGCCCCGATCCGGTTGAAAACGGGCATCCAGTTCCACAAGCACATCTTCCAGCTCCTGTTTAAAAGCTAACAGCGATTTAATCTCAGCAGGACTGGTTTTTTTCGGTAAATTGGCATTAATTACCGCGATCATCCGCTGAATACCAGGCTTTGGGTCGGTGCCGGTTTTTAGTTGTGGAAAACCTTGAATTTTTGATCCCAGAGTCAAAGCCATTTCATCAATGATGTTCAGCTTTTCTTCTTGCTGATCAGGAACAAAATCGAAAAGGCTGACAGTCTTGTCCACGGTTTTTAATACAGACAGCTTCTTGCGCAGCTCTTGGGCTTCGTCCGCATTTTTAGCCATTACCGTCAGGGTCATCGGAGAAGTCTCGCGATTCATCAACAGTTTTTTGAACGCAATCACCGACTCGGTATGGGGATCACGCAAATTCATCGGATTAAAATCCGTTTGCACCTGAAAGACGAAATACAGAGCAATGCCAGCTGCTACAGCAGTGGTGAATGCAATGGATTTAGCATGCTGTAAGGTAAAATGGGCTAACAGCAAGGAAATTTTTGAAGCGCCGGGTTGCTGTCCGTAAAGCTCATGAATCTTGGGTCTGGGCAAAATTTTTAACAGCACCGGCAGCAAAGTCAGGGTAACAAACAAACAGATAAACAAACTGGTGCCTGCCAGTAAACCCAGTTCGGAAATACCCTGATATTCAGTTGGAATAAATGAGTACAAACCGATTGAAGTGGTAATTGCGCAGAGTATCAGCGACGGGCTGGTGGTAAGTATTGACGCCCGTATGGCTTTGCTTTTATCGGCAACGTGCAAATCCAGATTATCCTGATAGCGCAAACAGAAATGAATGGCGTATTCCACGCCTAAACCAATATTGGATACCGCAAACGCCACGGAAATCAGATTAAGCTGTTTAACCGCCACCGAAGCGAACAACCCGCAGAAAACCATGCCGACCGCCAAGGTCAACAACGTGGCGAACATCAAGGTTATGGAACGATAGGCAAATAATAAAATACCCAGCACCAATATTACTGAGAACACACTGGCAGTAAATGTACCCTGACTCATCCCGGCCATTTCGTCATGCTCCAGACCAACCTCACCGGTTATCGCCACTTTAACTTCCGGCAGATTGGGGTCATGAATTTTATCGATAGCCTGATGAATCGAATCAATCGCCGGACCAACCGGCAAAATCTGGCTGTAGTCAAATTTGGGCGTCACCATAATAAAGGCTTGCTCAGATTGCTGTTTACTGATTTTATTTTCGGCAATCAGTTTTTGCCAGGATAATAAATCGGTCTCGCCATTCAGGGTTTTATGCAGCGAAGCAGTCACCTTATCAATTAAGGACATCAAATCGATAGGTACTTCCCCGGTTTTCTTGTCTGCATTCAGGGCATCCTGAAAAATCGAGAAGAATCCATTCAAGCTTGGGTCCTGAGCAATTCTGCCTATAAAAGGCTGGGCCTGAGCCAGGGTCACCGAAAAATCCTGCAACTTATCGGTGTCCAGATACAGCAAGCCATTACGATGAAAAAAAGCATTTTCATCGGGCCGGTAAATTCGAGTGAAATGCTGAGTGTCGGCTGCCAGCTCTCTGGCCAAACGTTGAGCAGCCGCTTTGGTTAATTCCGGACTGGTAGATTCGACAACCAGCAGCAGAGTATGAATTTCCTGATTAAAGGCTTTTTCAAAGTTCCGCCGGTTTTTCTGAAAAGGAGCATCGGGGGCTATCAACTCGGCAGTATCGGTATTAACCTGCAAATGCGTGCTGGTGTACTCTACTGCTAAAAAGGCGAGTATTGTTATAACAACAATCACCATAAAGGGTGAATATAGCAACCAGTTACTCCATAAACCGGCGAAATTACTTAGACGTTTTCCTACAGACATATCAGACACTCACCATACTATTAACAAGATAAACGGTGTAACTGATATACACTGTCAGCAATAGGCAACCTTCCAGACGATTGATGCGACAAAGACGCTTTTTGTTATACCCCATAATGAATAGCGAGACTGTCAACGCCGCCATTAATGGCCAGTCACGATGGATAATTTCAACAGCAATACTCATCGGCTGAATCACCCCCGCCAGACCAACTACCGCCAGGGTGTTAAACAGATTGGAACCTATAATATTACCTAGGGCAAGATCGTCTTCACCCTTACGGGCGGCAACAATGGCAGAAGCCAGTTCCGGCAACGAGGTGCCGATAGCCACTACCGTCAGACCTATGACCAAGTCGCTGACGCCTAAAGCCTGCGCGACAGAGACCGCACCCCAGACCAAAGCCCGCGAACTGATCAGGAGCAAAATCAAACCACTGATCACCCACAAGAGCGCCAAATCACGAGAGACAGGCACAGCTTGCAGTTCTTGCTCCATTTCCAGCTCCAAAGCATCGGTGTTTTGATTAAGCCCTGTGTATATCATCCAGCCCATCACTCCAGCAAATATGACCAGATCCAGAATGGCATCCACGCGGGAAAGTTCACCATCTGAAATTTGCAAAAACGCAAACAGCGTAACCACTAACAAAACCGGCAGCTCTTTTTTGATTACCTTGGATTTCAAGACTATGGGACTTATCACAGCGACCGAACCCAATATCAGGGCGATATTGGTGATATTGGATCCATAAGCATTTCCCATCGCCAAACCAGGGCTGCCTTGCAAAGCCGATAATGCTGAAACCATTAGCTCAGGGGCTGAGGTGCCGAAGCCTATGACCACCATACCAATCAATAACGGCTTCATCCCCCAAATATCGGCAAGAGCCGCCGCACCCTCTACAAACAGATCGGCACTCCAAACCAACACAATCAACCCGAGAACTATCATCAACAACGGCAAAGCCATAAGCGACCCTAATTTAGTAACAGAATTTGTAACTCTTGAAAAATTTAATCAACCGTCCAATGCACCAAGCCGCCATAAGCAGTACCGAGCACCACCAGACCGAAAACAATCCGGTACCAGGCAAAAATGATAAAGTTGTGATGACTGATATAACGCAATAAGCCTTTGACCGCGATCAAGGCGCTAATAAACGCCGCTCCCAGACCCACTGCAAAAAGCAGGCTGTCATCGGCAAAATTAAGCAAATCACGATGCTTATATAAATCGTAAGCACTAGCCAATATCAAAGTAGGTATCGCCAGAAAGAAAGAAAATTCGGTGGCTGCCTTGCGGGATAAACCGAACAGCAATCCGCCGATAATGGTCGCGCCGGAACGGGAAGTGCCGGGAATCAAGGCGAAAGCCTGGGCTATACCCAACAGCAAGGCATCCTTTAAACTTAGATCATCCACTTCCAAAACCCGGACTTTATGTTCCCGCTTTTCCGCCCAGATGATAATTAAAGCGCCTACAATAAAGGCCAACGCTACCGGTACGGGTTTAAACAGCACGGCCTTGATGTATTTACCAAAAACCAGACCTAAAATCGCCAGCGGCATAAAAGCTACCGCAATATTCAACACAAATTTCCGTGCCTGCGGCTCGGATAACAATCCCGACAAGACAGTTGCAATTTTGTGTCGATATTCCCAGCAAATTGCCAGAATGGCCCCAACCTGAATAACAATAGTAAACAACTTGGCTTTATCGCCATTGAATTCCAGCAAATCACCCGCCAAAATCAAGTGACCGGTACTGGAAACTGGTAAAAACTCGGTTAACCCTTCAACAATACCCAAAATCAGGGCTTTTATAATAAGTTCCATGTCCATATTTCAGTCTCCGGCCTGTAAAAGTGCTTTAGTTAAAATAAGCATATATATGATTGGGTTATTTAAATGATTAAAAGTAGGCCTGGTAAAAAGCCATGTAAATGCGACGGGATTATAGTCGAAATCTCAACTTCAACGAAAATTAGCGGAAAAGAATAATAGAATTAGAATGTTATAACACACTGATTTTTTTGAAACAGGCAGCCTGGCCGTAAAAATTCTGCTGGCTGTCATGCACATTCCACACCACGGCTTGGTGTATCAGAAAACGTTTGCCGCTTTTGGCAATTCGCACGCCTGAATAGTTTTCAATAAACCCTTTGGCGCTCACCTCCGCCAACAAACGTTCCCGTTCATCACGATTGACCGCTTCGGCAGAAAACCGGGAAGGCATGCCGATCAATTCTTCCCAGCTAAATTCAAACAGTTCCAGAGCAGTGCGATTGGCGTAATTGAACAGCGGATCGTTGTCGGTATTATGCGACAGCAAGGCAAAATCAGCTGTGTAGACTTGGAGACCGATGGGTTGCCCGATTGATAATTGCAGCAAGGGCCGGTTCAACAGGCGCTGATAGCTTTCCAGCAGCAGGGTAATGTGCGCTTCATGGTAGTTGTTAGCGGAAGCGTTCAGTTCCCCCCTTTGCAAAAGGGGGATTAGGGGGGATTTATCAAAACCAATCTTCATTAGCTGCTGTTTTCCATTGATGGGTCTGAACGGTTACTTGTTTGCTTGAGAAAGGGCTGTTAATTTCGAGATTTAACATTTGGAGTAACTATTCAGCATGAAAATATTTTGTCTTAAACCACAGGCTTATAGGATGCCGCCGACGCCAGGAGGCGCATCATGTCGAAGC
>Ga0007870_1000353_pt1 | contig 15512 bp, 14 predicted proteins | sample CryBogCBH04Jul08_FD_71207 | JGI IMG/M metagenome (GOLD analysis project Ga0007870, IMG submission 71207) | Freshwater microbial communities from Crystal Bog, Wisconsin, USA - CBH04Jul08 | ecosystem: Environmental > Aquatic > Freshwater > Lake | place: Crystal Bog, Wisconsin, USA | collected...
AAAGAGTTTTTCCGCACAGGAATTCAAGGATAGTGATAATATAATTACAGCAGATGGTCGCACTGTATCAATTAAGGTATACAAAACTGTCGTAACAGCAACAAAGGAAACAGCTCCTTATTTTGTGCCTAAAAACTCTTTAGCAGCAGGTATACCAGCAAATGATATGCGTTTATCACCTTGGCATGCGATTCAATTAGCAAAAGGCAAATGGATGAAACCTGCATCAGCAGCGGAATTAAATCCAGGTTCTGTAACACAATATGCTGTTGGTACAACAGTAACATACTACCATTTTGAAACTCCAAACTATTTTACAGATAATCTTATATGTGATGGCACCGTTGTAGAGTCATTTTCTGGCAATCAGTTAAAGAATATAAAACAACGTATGTACAAGTTTAATGATAAACTACAAGCATATACACGTCTTTCAGCTCCTAAAAAGACTATAACATTATAAATAAATATAATTTAAACAGATTTAATACAAATACTCTTAGTATTTAATCTAATTATTTTTGATAAATAAAAACAAAGACCCGAATAAATGAACGCTGACAGAAGTTCAAGTGCCCATACCCGCCATGTTCGTGCCCGCACATTAGCAGCCTATCATGCTCAAAATCCATTAACTCGTGAAGGAGGTAAATTACAAAATGTTGATAGTAGTATTATTACTGTTCGTCGTGAAGGAGCCGAAGCATATACCACCGCCCAGATAGGTGTTCCGAACCTTACAGATGATGGGTGCTGTGAAACAATCTCCGCACCAGTAATACCATCATGCCCTTCAGATATCACAAATTTTGTACCAGGTAATACATCAGGAGGATTTGTGTTTCCTGACGGTGGTGATGGATCACTAGGAAATCCTTACTATTTTCTTGTATCATGGGATCCTGTACAAAATGCTAGTTCTTATACAGTAACATCAACATTGCCTGATACAACAATTCCAACACCACCAGATGATATACAATATACAGGTCCAACAACTGCTAAAATTATTACATATTTTAATGAAGATAGTAATGTAAATCGTATATTTACAGTCACTGCTACTATACCTTCATGTCCAGATATTAATTCACAAATATATGTAGCACCTTGTTTCTTAGCCGGCTCTTTAGTCACATTAGCCGACGAATCCACAATTCCTATTGAGGACGTAAAGGTTGGCATGGCTTTATTAGGAGCCTTTGGCGAAATCAATATTGTTAAGGCCTTACACCGTCCCCTTTTAGGCAATAATACCATGACTCGTATTAATAACGACCATAGTACATCTAGTCATCACCCTCATATTAGTGCCGACAAGCAGTTTTACGCTGCCAAGCCAGCTATTGTTGATAATAATACATATGGCAAATACCATACTGTCATTGATGGAGATGGTAACCAAACTGAAGCGTTTCTGGATGGTCTCAGACCTGGTCGTACACAACGTCTCAAGACAGGTATTGTTTTAAAGACCGTAGATGGTAGTCGTGTTGTACAAACACTTGAAAATTATGAATTACCACCAGAAACACAACTCTATAACTTAGTGATGAGTGGCAGTCATACATACCATGTGGATGGTTATGCAGTTACAGGATGGCCTAGTGAAAAAGATTTTAACTATGATACATGGTCTCCTAAATAATTAATCAAAGTCATCATCCTCTGAATCTGTATTTATATCCTCTTCATCTTCCTTTGCTAGATCCACAACAGGACAACGTTTATTAAATTCTCGTGTAACAGCTGCCTTGACCTTGGAATCCAGTGTCACGTCATTACTGACAAACGATGTATCAGTTAATGCCTCCATCATATCATCACGTGTCAATCCATATTCAATAAGTTTATCAACAATATTCGACGCACTTTGTCCAGCTGCAAATAATCTAGCTCGCCATATACTGCGAGTATCTAATAATCCTGATTCTGTCGTAATTCCAGTTCTACTTCGAATATCATTATCCCAACGTATATGCTTAGACCGTTTTGACATTTTACCAAGCCATTGTGGGAAGATTTGGAATGGTGCTGGTCCACCTGCTGCTCCTGCTGCCGCTACTATAGAATTCACGGCAGCCGGCATTAATGCCCAGGCTTGTGATGAATGAATACGTCGGTCTAGTACATCCCACATGCCAAGATGATTTGCTGCTGTTACACATCGCGTTAGCTTTTCAATATCGCCACCGCGTCCCTTATTTGCTGCACCTATATATCCTTCGGCAACCATAAGCGGTATCATACCAAATTCTGAAAACACTAGCGATGAGCGTGTTTCTAAAGGTACTCCACTATTGAATAATTTGCCTGTTGCCGAAAAGATATCAACATTAAGCAATTCATCTTTACTAGTTACACCAGACCCTAAAGCAAATTGTAAGAAGTTTAGTATATGCCGAATATCATTTCCAGTTTGTTCACACAATGTTACCAATTCATCTAATTTTATCTTAAGACCTTGTTTAGCAACAACAGTTTTCATAAGTCGTTTGGCAATCAAATCGGCTCGTGGTCGATGAAATCGTACATCAACACAAACAGAAACAAGTGGACGCATACGTGGTGAAGTAGCACTTTTTTCATTTGCTATACAAATAATAGGAAAGACACATACACGTAAGACTTTAGCTAATTCACCAATACCGCCACGGTCACCACGACTCATACCATCAACTTCATCCATAATAATAACACGTCGTTCACCCACATGTTGAGATCCAGCAGCCTCTTCAAACCATTTACGTACAGCAGATGCTGAACGTTCATTACTTGCATTGAGTTCAATAACCTTATAACCACATACTTCAGCAACAAGATGAGCAACTGTTGTTTTACCGATACCAGGTGGACCTGTAAGTAATGCACCACGACGTCCAGATGTTGACCATCCACTAAGCCATTCACATAGTCCTTTAATTGCTTCACCATGTCCAATCACATCCATCAGTGTTTTAGGTTTGTAAATATCAGCCCAAAGGTCATAGGATGGTAAAGACAATGATGACACATCAATGCGTAATATTTTACGTTCGACAGCCATTGTATATTTCCAATGACTTTCAGCTCCATTACCACAAATCAATGCTGAAATACGCGGTGACCATGTGACTACAGTAATTTCAAGTGAAGAAAGATAAGAAAGAAGTTTAGACTTATCAGGTATGCTACCTGTAAGTGCAACAATAGATTTAGGAATGAGTGTCATACTATCATAATACATATATAAGTATTAAAATAGTTCAATTTTTTACGAGTTTAAGTATTAAGCTGGTGGTGGTACTTGTGCCCATGGATGAGTATCTTCAGGTTCAGGCCATCCGCGACCGGTCATATCACCAGGATATCCTTTAGCACGAAGTTGTGCTTCCTGGTTATTAAATAAAGGCATTTGTTCGCGTCCAAAATAGTACATGGCACGTCCAGTACTATCAGGTGTATCTAACTCAGGTCTTAATGGAGCAGGAGCACCACTAATCCAACGATAGGGAGCTGCTGTATCATTAATCCAGAGATTTGCCTGAAGAGTTTTTGTTGAGCCAGTCTTACTATCTTTTGTGTAGCATAAAAACTCAATTAAAGGTGGGATATAAACAGAGCCCAACCCAGCAAAATAACCGGCTGGAATACCAGATAATTGAATTGTAAATGAACCATCTTTGGAATCAATTGTACCTTGATTAGGTGTATGGCTCATAGCAATTTCTTTATTAGGATAAGGTTGACCGGCTCCATTAAACCCTATTCCACGTGTTACTGGGGCAGCAGCACGCCAGTTAATAACTTGTGATACAGGCCCAAATCCTGTAATGCGTCCTGTAACAGTGACTGAGCCATCATTTGGATTGCGACGTACTACACCTTCAACACCGTTACCTGTAGAGGGGTGCTCCATATCTATGTTTGATACACAAATTATCTTTTTGTATCAAAATACGAAATATTATTACTCGCGAGGAGCAGAATAAGGATGGGACTTTGCAGAGCCGCCATATATAGATGTATCACCCTTAACAGTCCAGGCTGTTTCTGGGTCGTCAATTGCACATTTAGAACCAATACGAGGAGCCTCACGAGGAAATGTTAGTGGTATTTGTGGTACAGTTGAATCAGATAACTGCTGTGGCTTATCTGCTGCCGCTGCTGCGGATGGTACATAGATACGACCTGTACCAATTCCTTGAAAATTGCCGGGGACGGTTTTACAGCCTTGCCATGTACATACACGCTTATACAATTCGGGAACCATAGTATCAACACAAGATACAGCGGTTGCCTTACGATTATTCATCGTACGAGCAGCAGCCATAAGTTCATCGGCACCATGAATCATACGAACACGAGCTTCATTATCACCCCATGCCTGAGCTGCAGCAACAGGATATTGATAGCAACGAGGGCGATAATCAGTTACCATACGACCGTCAGCCATACGAGCAGGAGATCCAGTTTTAGAATAATGAGGGTCTGTTGTCGTAAAACAGGCATCACCTGCCACGTTTGGTTTCACCGGAGCATAGCTTAGGGAACTCATCTCTTTTTCTTATCATGAAAATTATTTCATCGTTATTTACGATAAGTCGATTGTAGATGATGTTGATTGAAATACATCCTTTATATCTCCTACAGGATTCGCTGTAGCATTATTACGTAATGCGTCAATAAGTGCTTGTTTACGAAGATGAGTGGCACCGGCAATACCACGTTGTTCTCCTAAACGACGGAGTTCCTTGAGGGTCATCATATCAAGGGCATTTCCAGAATTAGAAGGTGATGTTTGTTCTACTCCACTACCAACGCCACCGGGCTGTAAATCATCAGTAGGCATAGAGGCAGGTACATCAGCTGTTGTTGAATCCATGGGTAAGGGCTCGAGTGGACCAGATGAAATGATTTCAACATCATCATCTAAGTTAAGGTCATTTGCCTGTTCATGGAGTTCCTGATGTAGATCTTCATCGCTTGCCACGGATTCAGGAGCTGGAGCATAAGCAGGGATAGAATTATCAGTATCAGCACCAGCACCACCAAATCCGCTTACAGGTTGATTAAAACTATCCGGGGCTGATGCTAAATGTCCTAATTGTGTTTTCATCTCAAACACTATATTCTCAAGTAAATTGAGTTTACGCTGAATATACTGATTCTGTGTCCAGAACCAATAGACGACACCTAGTATAAGAACTGTCATGCATAGGGCAACATAGAATGTATCGGACAAATTCATCTCTGATGGGGTCTCAAAGGTTAAATTTATGTCTTAAACGCAATTATTTGCCGGGTGAAGATTCAACAAGCAAACCACGTTCAGCTAGAATCTCCATTACGCTACTTTTTGTACTTACACCTGGAGCAATAGTATATGAGTATAAGAGTTTACCCTTTTCATCTTCTTTTGCTACAAGTTGTAATTGTTGAGTTTCTTGTTTAAACATATCTGTTAATTCACGATAGTGTGTAGAAATAATAGAAATAACTTGTTTTTGTTCGTATAATTGGCGTAAAAAAACTTGACTTGCTGCGACACCATCTGTTGCATTCGTTGAGTGAAAGATTTCATCCATCATAACAAAATGTGGTAATGCTTTTGTAGCTAATACAGATTTCGCAAACTCAATTTCTGCTTCAAATGTTGATGCAACTCCAAGTTTTCCACATGGTTCTAACGCAGTAGAAATTGTAGCAAAAGGACAAAATATCATAGATTTTGCCCAGGCAAATCCCCAACTTTGAGCAGTAACTATAGCTAAAACAACAGCTTTCATGAAGGTTGATTTACCACCACGATTAGGTCCGGTTAATATAATATGACTTCCTGTGCTTATATTATTTGGTATACAAGAAGATACTTCAGGATGTATAACTTTAGTTAAATTCAAACATAGTTTTGATACATATGTGGGAAAGCATACAGTATCTAAAGCACTTATACTAGAATAGACATCTAATAAACCTAACCAATGTTTTAACTGTATAAGTGGTTTGTTATTATTCCATATACTTCCAAAGGTAGATACGTTATCTAACTCTTGAAGATGATTACAGGCATTCATAACCCGTTCACCTTCGTCTAATATATCTTTCATAGCAGTTTGTAATTTTAATGGCATAGTTTTTAGTGTTTTTAAAATAAAATAACCACAATCTACTGTTTTACGAATATCAGCCCCACGACTATCTATATCAAACCAAATTCTACGTAAATGAATAGATGCTGATATTTGATTCCATATACTACTAATAAACATTACAAGAGTCATACCTATAAAAACAGATTCAAGTAGTATACCAAATCGGTCATCTTGATGTTGCGGACGTAATACACTAGGTATCGCAATTTGTTGTAATAATACATTTCGCAAATGTTCCATATAGGCGGCAACGTGTATTTCTTGTTCAGGATGTAAAAAATGTAATACAAAAAAAGGAACAATAATTGCTAGTAATGGCATAATAATCGCAAATCCAGGCAATATTAGAGTTTTCCATGTACACAATACATTTAATGCTATAGGACTAGCATTTAAGAAACTACCAATGGAATTTGGTGTCCAAAAAATTTGTCCTACTGATTCTTTTATACGTGAATCTTGATTTGCTATACAGTCATCTATAACATCTGTTGGAAGATTCTCTAATGATTTATGAATTAGTGTACGTTCATTACTAGCTATACGCATAGCTAAAAGAGGCATTTGTCGCTCTTTTAGTATATGTCTATTTGCCTTACAATCTATAAGACCATCGCTAAATTGTTGCTTACCCCATGACGTTTGTAATGGTAGAAATGAATGAATAGAATCTAAGTTTAGATCCTTATTTACTTGCGTACCTAACATTTAATGTAGATGTAGAAACTATGTTGAAAAAATTGACGCATAAGTAGATTTATTATGTATGCTCATCGGGCATTCCATACATTTCTAATTTCCAAACTCTGCGTTTACTTCTTTTCATTCAAATGTCAATTCGTTCTAATATGACCACGTCACGCGGTTCTTCTATTCCAGATTCCCTTCGATTTGCACTCGATCTTCGTACTACAGCAACGGACTGCCCACCCGATGTTAGCCGTACACTAAGTTCTCTTCCTTATTTCAGTCAAAAAGCTGTCAAGTCTACAACACGTTTTACGCATTTAACGTCATCTAAGCCAAATTCTGGTGGTTGGAATGAAGCTGGTAGCCATGCTGCTGGCGAAGGATTTGAAGTGTGGTCTGGTCGTCGTCGTCGTGGAGCAGGATATAGTGATAACCGGCAAGATCGTAATCATTCCAATAGTGGATATAGCAATTCTTACAGTAGTCGTCAGGCTCATGCAGCAGCACATTTGAGTGAATCTCGCCCAGCATATTGTATTCATCCTGCTCAACCCACAGTTGTAACTGATTCTGTAGCAGTAGAGACCGGCCTATCTGAACAATCTCCTTCTGTAAACATGAGTAATATTACATCTGCGGTTGACCCATCTACGCCTAAGTTTAGTTCAGCAGCTATGAAGGCTGTTAGTAGCACAGAGGATCGTATTCTTGCCAAAGTAAAGGGTAAGATTAATAAGATTGGATTCTCTACATATGATGCTACAAAGACATTTATGCAACAGATTCTAGATTCCAACGAAACGGAGTTCCTGGATGAATTTATGAACTTTGTCTTTCAAAAAGCTGCTACAGAAAGCACATTCTGCCCACTATATGCGAAGCTATTACATGAACTTGCCGATGAGTTTACGCATCTTCGTGTTGTTATTGTATCTCGTTTTAAGGAGTATACATCCATCTTTACTGAAGTTACTGCTCCTCCTGATGCTGGTACGGAAAGCTACCGTGAATTTGTAGAGGCACAGGAGCGTAAGAAGTATCGTCGTGGTTACAGTCAGTTTGTAGCTGAAATGGTGAAGCTTGGCGAAGTAGATAAGGAAGCCTTTGGTATGCTTATTCAGCAAATTGTTACAGTTTTAGAACAGACATATACTGATAGTACAAAGACTCTCCTTTGCGAAGAGTATATTGATTGCTTAGCCAATATGTGTAAAAGTGCCTCATCTATCTTGAATAAGGCAGAGTATTCATCATCTGTAAAGACCCGGCTTACTGCAATTACGGCAAAGTCTCGTGCTGAAGTTCCTGGTCTTACAAGTAAGGCTCGTTTTGCTCTTATGGATCTTGTAGATAGTGCCAATCGCGGTTGGAAATAAATAATAACTGAAATAAAAAACAAAAAATAAAAACTGGTCATACATCCCCGTTTAGATAGACCAGTTTTTCATATATTCCCGGCTTTTTCCAATGTGCGTAAAAAAAAATCGCTGTATTTCGTAGAAACAAATGGCGAACCGTAAAATGAACATGATGAGCCGTAAGAACTCCCGCAAGATGAATCGCAAGAACTCCCGCAAGAACTCTCGCAAGGTAAATCGCAAGAACTCTCGCAAGGTAAATCGCAAGAACTCTCGCAAGATGAATCGCAAGAACTCCCGTAAGATGAACCGCAAGGGTGGACGCCGCAACTCTCGCCGCAACATGACACGTAAGAATCGTGCAGGTATCCTCTCTGCCGTCTACCGTCCAGTCAGCGGTCTCCTCGGCACAGCCGGCAATGTTTTCTCCTCCGGCCTCAACGGTGCCTACAACGTAGCCGCCACTGGTGTCCGTGGTGCAAAGAACACAGTTCGTAACACAGCCAAGGCAGCAGTCCACGGTGTAAACAACGTTGCACACAAGGCCGTCAGCGGTGTCAACCGCTCTATTGGCTCTGTCTTCCACCGCAAGAGCCGCAAGAACTCTCGTAAGATGAACCGCAAGCATTAAATATTATACATTCTTAAAAATTGATTCCTGACCTCACGTTTCACATGCGGTCAAGGCTCTGAAAAGCATTCCAGAAACTAAACAAGAAGTATGCCATCGAAGGATCCACGTGATAAGAAACAGTTAAAGAAATTATATCCCGAGAGCGATGATGATAGTAGTGTAGATAGTAAGGGAAATATTCGTGACCTTATTGACTATGATTACGAGGATGATGATGAGTCTATTCCTGAAAACATATTTCTTTCAAAACCAAAATCAAAGACTGATAGTGAACGTCAGCCTCGTAAAGCAGCAGTAGCAGCAAAGAAGCGTCTACGTCGTATTGCTGATTTACCATCAGATTCAGGTAGTAATAATACAACTCCAAAGGCAAAACGCTCTAAGAATAATAAGCCAGCACTTACAATTCGCGAGGAATCAGATGAAGACGAATCTGAGGAAGAAAAGCCTAAAAAATCCAAACATCGTAAATCCCGTATGATTATAGAGTCATATTCAGAGGAAGACAAGCCAAATAAGAAACATTCTAAGGCAAAATTAAAGTCGAAATCAAAGCATAACAAAGATGACGAGGAAGAAGAGGAGGAAGCCGATTATTCTACGGAAGAAAGTGAAGAATATGAAGGTTCTACGGATTCAGATGATGAAGAAGAGGAAGAACAACCAAAATCAAGTCGTGGCGGAATTGATATTGTGATTAGTGATTTATTTAGTGGTGCACAGGGACGCGATCCTAATAAACCTCATAAGTACAATATGAAAAAAGAATCACAAGAAGTACGTCGCTTTGTTGAACTTGTACAAAAGGATGATAATGGCGAAGAGGATACTATCGACAATGACATTACATATTTTAAGTCTCTTACACCTGAAAAGAAGTCATCACTTCTACAGGTTTTAGAACTTAAGGCAGCTCCAGCAGAAATTGCAGTACCTATGAAGTTTAAGATTTTAGAAAAGGTAGCGGCAAAGCCAGAATTAAATCGTATTGCTATGGCAAAGTATAACGCTTTATGTAATATTGATCCATCAAGTTCAGAGTATTATAAGGTCAGTCATTGGATTACTGGTTTTACGAATCTACCATTAGCGATTTATCGTGATTTACCAGTTAAGCTAGAAGATGGTCCTGATAAATGCCATGCCTTTATGGAAAAGGTACATAATTGTATGGAAAGTGCTATTTATGGTCATGATGAGGCTAAATTACAGATTATGCAATTTGTAAGTAGCTGGATTGCTAATCCTAAGGCAAATGGTAATGTATTAAGTATTCATGGTCCAATGGGTGTAGGTAAAACTACACTTGTTAAGAATGGTATTGCTAAAGCTCTTGAACGTCCATTTCATTTTATTACACTTGGTGGTGCTACAGATGCTAGTTTCCTAGATGGTCACAGTTATACATATGAAGGTTCTACTTGGGGCAAAATTGTTGATGTACTTCAGCAATCTAAGTGTATGAATCCAATTCTATACTTTGATGAGTTAGATAAGGTTTCAGAGACTCCAAAGGGTGATGAAATTATGAATCTCCTTATTCATTTAACAGACCAGTCACAAAATGACCGATTCCAAGATAAGTATTTTACGGGTGTTGATTTAGATTTGAGTCGATGCCTCTTTATCTTCTCACACAATAATCATGAAAAGGTTAATCCAATTCTACGTGACCGTATGTATAATATTGCAATTAAGGGTTTCAATATGAAGGAGAAATTAGTTATTGCAGAAAATTATCTATTACAAGAAGCTGTAAAGGAGGCTGGTCTTCATGAGAAGATTAGCATTAGCAAGGATATCTTACAATACGTGATTGAAACATTTACTGGAGGTGAAGCAGGTGTTCGTGAACTCAAGCGTTGTATACAGACTATAGTAAGTAAAGTGAATCTGCTTCGGTTCTATAACAACGCCAAGCAGGTTCCATTTGCGATTGAGGGATTCTCATTACCATTTATTCTTCAGAAGAAGCATGTAGATTTATTTCTTAAGAAAAAGGAAGAAGTAGATCCAAGCATTGCCCATCTATACACGTAATTAAAAGTCAAAATCTTTAGCATTAGATGTATCAAAGGCAATTTGAGTAATTAATTCATTATTTTTCATATTTAATCCATGTTTAATTATGAAATCTTTAAAATAAGGTATACGTAATCCGCCTGTTTGGAAACTTGTAATATGTCGTAAATATTGACCTTCGCTGTCTTGAAACATCCATTCATTTAAAATTTCGGCATTGAATGTTGTATAAATTTCCCATAAGGCATCCTGTTCCCAAGCACGATTCTCGTTTTTTGAAGGTAAATCTACATTATACCATGTACGAATCATATCCTCTACATCTTTGGATACGGGACAAATAAAAAATCCACTACAGGGTTTATCATCATCCCATGGTTTATTGTTTAGAAATATGATATCTTTGTCTAAATGCGACGTAATAATAGATTCTATACGTTTGTTAAAATCCTTAAATATACAATCACTGTCAATATATACAATATAGTCATAACCAGAACGCAAAGCCTTTATAGTGGATAGCAATTTAGACCACGCAGCATCACGACGAGCACCAGTTTGAAAATTTTTACAATTATAGACATTCAATGGATATTGATTCATAAAATAAGGTTGGTAATATACAAAGTCATATCCGTGTTGCTTACAATAGGCAGAATTTATACATGCTACAAGAGATACATACGATGCTGTGTCAAAATCTGAGCTAATTGATCTATTATCAGACATAAATACTAATATTTTCATTTCTGCTTGTAATACAGGCAAAAATATAAAGAAATTAACTTAATTAAAATGTTGGCATTCCTACAGTTATTTCACTAGCTGTTTCCGCTAAAGTCTCTGCTACAGTAGCTACAGCAGCTGGAGTAGCATTAGAAGCAGCAGCAACACTGCCAGCAGCTTGTGTTAATCCTTCCATAACTTGTTTAACTTCGAGTGATTCAGAAATCTGTTCGATAAGTTTAGTAGGATCGCCATTAGCACCATAGAGCCACGCGTAAGAACCAAGACCAGAGCCAAGTAAACCAGTTACAAACCAGCGAAAGAGCATAGGAGTTGCCGGGAGCTTCTTTTCAGAATATGATCCCCAACCTGCAGCCGCAAATAATGTTAAAAATCCTCCTATTAATGTTAAAACTATGAGATACATGGTCTGCATAGTTTGCTTCTAGCCGACTAGAAGAAAACGGATTGGCCGCATTTACGCAAGTACCTCAAAATCAGCAGTTGAGGAAAGATCAACATCAACATCAACATCTTGTATAGGTGTTACTGTGCGTGGTTCTAAGTCTTCTATATCATCGCCATTAATGTTTGTGGCATTACCATCAATACTTAATTTAGGAATATAGGATTCATTATCCCAGTTATCATTATCTTTAGGAGTGTAACGTATTTCACTTATATTTTTGGATGATTCATCATAAACAGTATCATATGGTGTAAAATGTACTGAAGGCTCTGTATCAATACACACTTGTTGTGTAACTTCCTGTGTTGGTTCTATTTCCTTTTCTACCTTAACGATAGCAGGTTTTAAAGTAACATTTTCAATAGCATGAGGGGAAGGTGTAGGAATAACAGGAGCAGGTGGAGTATCGAGTTTCTGTAAAACAACTGGAGATGATTGATTTACAACAGGTTCAGCAACAGCGGCAACATGTTCAACAACTGCCGCTACTGGTTCCGCAACGGCAGCAACAGGTTCCGTAACAGCGGCAACGGGTTCCGTAACAGCAGCAACAGGTTCCGCAACAGCAGCAACAGCGGCAACAGCGGCAACAGGTTCAGCAACTGCCGCTACTGGTTCAACAACTTCTGCCACTGGTTCCGCAACAGCAGTAACAGGTTCAACAACTTCTGCTAAGGGTTCCGCAACAGCAGCAACTGGTTCAGGCTTAGTATCATCTACATCTAAATCGTCATCGTCTGTCTTTTTAGTCTTTGTATCCTCTTCTTCCTCTTCTTCATCATTCAAATAGTCACGAAGGATATTCTTGACTGGAAGCAATGAACGGACTGCTCCACTTAATGATTCAGTACACATAGCCTCAGCCTGAAGTACGTTCTTTTGCTTTTCAATGGGTGTAAGTTCATCTGCAAATAAGAACGGTGCCTTCCAAAATGAACGAGCACATTCAGTAAATACTCTATGTAAGAAATGATCTAACTTTGGTAGTGTAATCTGAAGTTTCTTTTGACGAGGAGATACACGAATTGCTGTAAGCATCTTTGTATGAGCAATAAATACTGCTGTCATTAGTTCTTCAACATAGTCGCAGCGGCAGTTATCAAGAAGAGCACCAATATTTGTATCTATTACATCCTGATTCCAACGTGGTACAGTAGAGCAAAATTCTTGAAAAGCACTCATCGCACGTTTTGAGCCTTCTTTAGCGGAAATACTATTGTATTCCTTACGGAAAAATTCAACAAGTGGAGGTACGACCCAGGTAGACAATTGCTTTAGATATTCATTACGAGCTTCCGAATACAATGAAACCGATTCCATTCTGTTCGGGCATGGATGTGAAACTACATAGTTTTACGCACTAATGAGTGAAGCAATACAATCAAAAAATAGATTGCGAGGACTTGTTCCACCAAGCCGGGACCATTGTGTACAAGTATTGGATACGACTGGATTTTCAGGCCAACCAATTCTTAATATATCACGAAGGTCGATTCCTTCCAGTTTACATCGCATTTCTGCTGTAATTGCCCAATGAACCCATTCTTCGGATTCTAATGCTTTTTCACCGTGTATATCCGGGCGAGTCTTTAAGATACTTTCAATTACGTCGTATCCAGAACCTATATTTGTAAGACAATTACAATGTATATAAGCCAGAGCGTTCATAATTGCGGATCGCATATTACCATGAGAATGTTTAACTATAGACGCAGCAATACTTTTATCTAATTTGAAATCAGTGCGTCGCATAAGTTCATAAATTGCTTCTGTATTTTCAGGACTTTGTACACATACAATGGATGAACGACTAATAATAGGTTCTGAAATTGCACCGGAATCACGACATTCAAACACAATACGTGTTGTATTTGATGTAGTTTCCAACATACGACGTAAAAATGCTTGTGTGTCAGCCGTCAATGCATCAGCTCGTTCAAACACAATCCATCGAAGTTTACCATCATTTGTGCGTGAACCACGAGCAAAAATACGAATCGTATCACGTACATCACGTAATCCAAAATTCGCAGTACAATCAATAATAAGTGTAGGAAACCCATATAATGCTATACGAAGAAACAATGACTTACCACATCCAGCAGGTCCAACAAGTACCATATGAGATGAATTATTTGTACGAATAAGCTCTGCTGTATTATTCCATATATCAGTATTACCGACTATATTAGATATATCTTTAGGAGTATGTGGGTCATACTGTTGAGAATCAAGCATTATTAATGAACTAACACAAGGCTGGCTTAAATGGTTTCTTATTCAAGGAGTGCTTGTAAACTTACTGGGAAAAATACTTCAATAAGGGCCTTAAGCACATCTGCATATACACGTATTTCTTTTTGAGCATTTGAATCTTTTCGTAGACGAATAAGACGAGCATATGCCGCAAGTGAGGCAGTTTCAATAAACTCTGTATACATACTTTGTGGTAACATTACTCGAGCAATTTCAGGAGCAACATTCCATTGTAATAATGATTCGTACATTTCTATAGATTTTTCACTAACAATACGAAGAGATTTAGCAATTTCATCTGCTTTATCAACTACAGTATCTTTACTACCTTGTTTAAGATTCGCATCACGAGCTCTTAAATCTTTAGCAGTAGGTATCCATAATTCAGGTTTAGAATCTACATATCTACGTGATACTTCATTACGAGAGAATCCTACTGTATGGCGAAACCATTCTCTAGCCATAAAAATAGGCATTTTAATACGCAAGCGAATTTGAGGATGAAAAAAAGGACTGTCATGTTTATGTTTTGCCAAATATTTAATAAGTTTTTCGTCTTTTCCATCAAAGTCTAAGGATTCTTTAGCAAATGACACACGGGCAGCATTTACAACTGTTAAATCATTACCAAAAACATCTAGAATCTCAATACTTCCAATACCATCGTCCGATGTCCACCTTGGCCATATAGGCTTGGGAACATCGGTCATAGAACTATTTAGATAATTACATAAATGTTTAGATTGTGTTAGCACCACCCACCATAGCTGCTTTATGTAGGGGAATGACATAAGGATTATCTTCTAATGACTTGACTATAATAGGTTCATTACGAATAGCAGATACATCCAATTTGAGGACAGGGCGTGGACGTTGAGCTCCAAGCATATCTGCTGTTGTAGGTAAGGAGTTTACACGATCCAAACCAGGCTCGCGGTCATTGACTGAATCAGCAACAATGCGACGGTACTGAAGAGCAATATAATCTTCTCCGTTAAATACTTTAACGCTGCTGCCCATAGGTTTACGACCCTGTGCAATTTTCTCTTTTTGAGCATATTGACGCATTGCATAAGCATCAGCACGATTCTTTTCAGCCTTTGCGTTTGCTGCCATAGCAGGACCAGACCACGCGGACTTGGCTGAAATACCAGCCTTTTGTGTAAGACGTACACCATCTTGAATACGTATTTCAGGAGCCTCAGCAGTATCACCACCACGGC
>Ga0007870_1000356_pt1 | contig 15359 bp, 11 predicted proteins | sample CryBogCBH04Jul08_FD_71207 | JGI IMG/M metagenome (GOLD analysis project Ga0007870, IMG submission 71207) | Freshwater microbial communities from Crystal Bog, Wisconsin, USA - CBH04Jul08 | ecosystem: Environmental > Aquatic > Freshwater > Lake | place: Crystal Bog, Wisconsin, USA | collected...
TTCTCAAAACTGGAAATATGATTCTAAAATAACGGTCTCAATTCTTTGCAAAAAAGAGATACGCGACAAATTTGATCAAGTAGCTGCTTTGGCATTCATTAAGAAGGCAGATGATTGAGATTTGAAGGCACATAATGTTTTTCCGGTAATTTAATCAGGCGACTTTAACCTCTTATACTATGAGGTTAAGAGCGCGGCATTTTTTCTCGCGATCCCTGCTTGTGTTGTGAGCAATGTGGTGTGGCATTGGTATTTTTATGCATGTAGAAATAATTCATAAGTACTGTCTGTAGTGGCATTCAGAGTGTATATTAAATATTATATTTGATATTGTAATGCCCCATACGCCACATTGCACCACATCGATGAGGCTTAAGATTTTTTATAATACAAACAGATTTTCTGATTTCAGGTGGCGCTGACAAAAGTTGAAACCAGCTGAAATTACGCATCTGAAATTTGGTTAGGTATAAGTCTGAAAAAAAACATCCCAGGAAGCAAAATTATTGATTTCAATATTTTCAACTTACTGAAATTAAATTTGTTAGATGGCTGTATTAGTTTATTGCGCATGTATAATCGGGTATAAGTAGGTATAAACAAGGTATATTTAGGTATAAACCGGTATAATTAGGTATAATTGAGTATTTTATTGGAATTTATTTCAAAGATCGGGTTAATATTTGCTTTTTTGAGGCAAGTTCAGTGCAAAGGTATGGATAATTTGGAGAAATTAGGCAATTATTTTTGACCGATAGTCATGCAAGCGCGACGCTTGCAACCGGGTAGGTCAAAGCGCGACGCTTTGACCAGTTCAAAGAGTACAGTCCCGTCATTGCGAGGCACGAAGCAATCTTTGGTCTCTGGGTAATACGGCATTGCTGGCACAAATGGTTTAGAGATTGCTTCGTACCTCGCAATGACGTGACTAATGATGCCGTCATTGCCAGCACACCGCCGTCATTGCGAGGCACGAAGCAATCTTTGGTCCCTACATTTTGGGGCATAGTGGGCACTTCGCAACATACGGGAAGAACACTGACTGACAAAATGTCTTTCCCACGGTGTCTGGAACACTAATTGATTGCATGACTTAAAAAGTGTAAAAATCAACAACATGCAAGAGAAAGGTAATATTTCGATCCACACAGAAAACATTTTCCCGATTATCAAAAAGTTTCTCTATTCAGACAATGAAATTTTTCTCAGAGAACTGGTTTCCAATGCCGTAGACGCCATCCAAAAAATCAAACGACTTTCGTCTCTGGGCCAGTATCCCGGCGAACTCGGTGATTTGAGGGTTGAGGTAGCATTCGATAAAGAGCAGAAAACCATTACGATATCCGACAATGGTATCGGGATGACCGCCGAAGAAATCAAGAAATACATCAACCAGATTGCCTTCTCCGGCGCAGAGGAATTTCTGGAAAAATTCAAAGAAGCAAAAGATGCCAAAGAGCTGATTGGTAAATTTGGTCTCGGCTTTTATTCCTCTTTTATGGTTGCCGACACCGTTGAGATACAAACCTTGTCTTATCAGGATGGCGCTGAACCCGCAAGATGGACTTGCGATGGCACCACAGAATTTGAAATAACCAAAGGCAATCGCACCAGCCGCGGTACAGACATCATCCTGCACGTGAACCCGGATTCGGAAGAATTCCTGGATCAATATAAGCTGCGCGAAATCCTGAAAAAATATTGCAGCTTCCTGCCGGTACCTGTAAAATTCGGCACAAAAACAGACTGGATTGAAGACGGAGAAGATGAAGAAGGCAAGCCAAAAGAAAAACAAGTAGAAGTTGATGATATCATCAATACTACTTCTCCGATCTGGACAAAAGCGCCGTCTGAACTAAAGGACGAAGACTACCTTGGTTTTTACCGCGAATTGTACCCCATGAGCGAAGATCCTTTGTTCTGGATTCACCTGAATGTGGACTATCCGTTCAACCTCACCGGCGTACTCTATTTCCCCAAGGTGAAAAACGAAATGGAGTTCCAGCGCAACAAGATCAAATTGTTCTCGCGTCAGGTGTTCATCACAGACGAAGTAAAAGACATTGTACCGGAATTTCTCATGCTGCTGCATGGCGTTATCGATTCGCCGGATATTCCGCTCAATGTATCGCGCAGCTTTTTGCAGGCGGATAGCAATGTGAAGAAAATAAACAGCTATATCTCCAAAAAAGTAGCCGACAAACTTGCAGAACTCTTTAAGAACGACCGCGAAGGATATGTGCAAAAATGGAGCGATGTGGGCTTGTTTGTAAAATATGGCATGATCACCGATGAAAAATTTTATGATCGCGCCAAAGATTTTGTACTGTTCATCAACACCAAAAATGAGAACTTTACGTTTGCGGAATACCGCGAAAAAATAGAGGCCAACCAGACCAATAAAGACGGCACGGTTGTTTATCTCTATACCAACGATCCCGCCAAACAAGATGCATTCATACAATCAGCCAACAAAAAAGGCTATGATGTGCTACTCCTCAATTCGCCAATAGACAGCCATTTCGTCAGTGCCATCGAAAGGAAGCTAGAGAAATCTTCGCTGAAGCGCGTTGATGCTGATGTTGCCGAAAAGCTGATCGACAAAGGCGAGCAGATAACATCTGTGTTGAGCGATGAAGACAAAGAATCTGTGAAGAAGATTTTTGAGCTGGCCATCAATAATACCAACATGAAGGTGGAAGTAGAAAGCCTGGGCGCCGAAGACTTCCCGGTTTCTGTGACGATGGATGAATTCATGCGCCGCATGAAAGACATGGCTAAGATGGGTGGCGGCGGAATGGGCTTTTATGGCAACTTCCCCGATACCTACAAGGTAGCCGTGAATGGCAATCATAAACTGGTATCGAAAATTCTACATGCAGGCGAAGCCGAACAGAAAAGCCTGGCAAAACAAGCCTACGATCTGGCCATGCTGAGCCAGGGTTTGCTGACAGGCGCAGACCTCACAGAATTTGTGAACAGGAGCATCAGCCTTATATAGTTGCCGGAACAAAATTTTTTAGTCAGCCCCGCAAAACTGTGGGGCTGAATTTTTTTTTATTGTTGTAAATCTGAAAACCATTCTCTAAATTTATGTTCATAATTTAAACTGATTATTTATGACATTTCAATTTAAGATTCAGATCAGAGGCATTAAAAAGCCGCCTGTGTGGAGAAGAATAGTAGTACCTGACAATATTACATTCTTAAAATTTCACTATATCATTATTGCTGCATTTGGCTGGTCAGGCGGGCACTTGTTTAGTTTTTCCGAAAGAGGTTTAGGGTCGGATTTGGAAATTGGCTATATTGATAAAATCAATCCGGAAGCAGGTATATCGGATGCTTCTAAAATATTAATAAAGAAAATTTTTAAAAATGCTGGTCAGAAATTTATTTATACCTATGACTTTGGCGATGATTGGAACCATATTATAACTCTTGAAAAAGTGACAACGGATAAAATAACTAAAACAGAATGTATTGGTGGTAAAGGTCAATGCCCTCCGGAGGATTGCGGTGGCGTATGGGGTTTTGAAGAGTTGTTGGAAGTTATTAAAGATGCGGATAATCCACAATATGAAGAAATGAGAGAATGGTTAGGTCTGGAGGAAGGCGAAATCTGGGACCCAAATGATTTTGATCTGGAAAGTACAAATGATATGGTTGAAAATATAAAAGTCGTCTAACATAGTTTTTCGCATCAATACCATGTGGTTCGGGGAAAAATTATTTGGACTGGCTGTCATCCGATTTAGCACAAATCAAGGCCCAAAGATCATTAGATTTGTTATCGGAAATTATTTGGGAATTTCGTTCGTCAACTTTGCCTAATAATTTTATAATTGTCTTTTTATCATCTTCGTTCATGTCACCGTACATAAATCTGGCAATCTTCCCTAGATCCTCCCGGCATGACTTTAGCGCTTCAATACCTTCGGGAGTAAGTTTCACTAATTTTGCTCTCAAATCATTTGGGTCTTTACGTTCTTCGATTAAGCCTTTGGTTTTAAGCCTTGAAATAACATCTACTCCGGTTGAAAATTCCATAAAATTATCATTGATAGCCTCGGTTTTATTTACTTCTTTTCTAAAGAAAATGGAATTCAATAACCCGAATGATGCTAAATCTATTTCTCTTCCTTCTTTTTTGCTATTTTTAAAATAATAGGCATTTATGGCATTTAATCTGCCCATCATTTTTCCCAGTATTGAATTGCTTTCGGGTGGAATCTGACCGCCCCAAAGTTGCTGTTTGTTTTCCGGGTTGTCTTTTTTAGCCAGATAGTAGCGACAAAAATCCTCTATCGTAGCATCAGTCCGGTTACTTTCAAAAGTGTCCCATTCATTTACCAACCGGGTAATTTCCTTCATATTTAGTTAGTTTTGTAGGCATCATTCAAAATCAGCATATTTTTATTTACCGCTTTGCTCATGCTGCAATCTTATAAACGGCAAACTTACTCAAATATTAATGATTGTGTTTGAGATAGGAAGCTGGAATATACGATCGTTTTTGCATATGTATAATTACTTCACCTTGTTCATTAATCATCAACGACGAAATTTTATCATCAGGCAAATTAGAATTTTTAGCATAAAAAGTGTCCCATTGATTTTGGATTATCTTTATTACTTCGTCGTCAGTTGCAATCCACAAAGTTTCCCGTGCATCCTCAACTATTGAATTGATTATTAAGTGACTTGAATTCGATTCTGCATAATCTACACGGATGTCAGTACAACAATCAAACCTTAATAATCCATTATCAGTTCCCACCCAAAGATCACCATTTTTTCTCGTGCAGATTGCTGTAATGAAATTTGAAGGTAGATTTGAGTTTGATTCCAAATATCTGAAAGTCTTACCACTTTTTTTTGAAATGCACCAAAGCCCATTCGTGGTGCCAATCCAATAAAAATGATTGGTTTTAGCCAAGGCAGTCACGGAGTCATCCCTATAACGGTCGCCAAGCTTTACATTGATGCTTTGTGAAAATGAACTAATTGCAATAAATTGACTTATATACAATAATGCTATTGATATTATTTTAAATTTATTATTTATATCTAACAAATTGTTGTTAAAGCAAGTGGCGTAATGGTTTTTCATAGATTAAAATAAAATTTTCATATTGCAAAATATAATTTATAAAGAATCTGCGGAAAATTGCAAAACGCTCTTTTTTTATAATAGCGTTAATTGGTTGAAGTAAACAATGTGACATCATTTCTACACCATTGGTAAGTGAATGATATAATAGTTGAATTTGTAAACATAAGATAATGGTGATTTAAAAAATATATAGTGGCAGATACAATGATATCGTTGTATCTGCCACTAAAAAAATTATTTCAAATCTTCTTTGCATTGATTCAGCATATGATTATTGTATATAGTACCCCAATACGGTTTTGCAACATTCGATTTGTCTTCGGCATTGAAAAGAGAAGCTGCTTTTTCATACAATAAAAGGGCTTTTTTGGGTCCTCCGCCAAACATTTTTGGCTTATAATAGGCCGAATTGGCTTCAATTAAATAAATCCTTGGATTATTGGGATTCATTTTCTTAGCTGCATCAAGGTATTCTTCTCTTATGTCTCCATATTTTTTATACGCAGAAGGCTTTGCACTAATACGTGCTGATGCCAAATAGGCGCCCAATATGCTTATTTCTTCATTTGTCTTTGCCAGAGGCTCAATCTTCCTGAAATAGATTTCTGCTTCGTCCAGTATTGCATCTTCTTTGTTCTTGTCTTTTTCATCAAAAGACAATTCTATGAGCGCATAAGCTGCATAATAATTGGCTAACCATTCATTGGGCCATTTCGAGGCAATCAATTTGAGTTGTGTGGCAAGAGGCATTCTTTGGGAATAAGTTTTTGCCGTGTCAAAAGCTGGGAATGTTGATTTAATTGACTCTGTTGCTGTCTGCGCAATTGTTTTAGTACCTGCCATGCAGGAAATAGTAGCGATTAACATGGACTTTACGATCATTTTTTTGAAAACCATTTTTTTCATTTTGTTTGTTTTTTAATTGTTATATTATAAATCTTCTTTTTTAAATTCGGTTAGTGAAAGCATTATTCCTACGAACACACTCCTGTACATGGCCGGGAGTATTGGATATTTGTCATAATTTGGATAAGAATATCTATAACCCAGTATATTTTTGTGATCTGTTACATTATCCAGAGAAATGTATGCTACGCTAAAAAGGCGGTTGATTGTAAAAATGTAATTGAGTGTCACCGCAAGGTTTTGATAGTCGGGAGCTTTGCTGCTAAGGAAGTCGGAAACGCCGGGGTCGTAATACCTTCTGCCGGAAGCATATGAATACGTTGATGAAATATTGAATCCCGTGCTGCCAATTGCATACTTTCCAACAATATTCAGATTGTTGTTTGAGATAAAATCAGGCGTAGCAGATGTGGGATAATTTTCATAGTTTCTTTTGGTGTCGATATAGCTATAGGAAATCCAATAATCCAAATTCCTGATCGACTTTTTGTCCCGCCAAAAAATATCAATTCCCTGTGCATAACCGTTGCCACTGTTATCAACCGGCGAACTGATTAATCGATATGGATTGGGATTGTATGGTCCCTGCAATTCTTTAACAAGTTCATTATAGGACTTGTAGTAACCTTCTATTCTGAATGTCCTGGATTCGTTTGTGTACTGATAATTTGCGATATAATGAACAGCTTGCTGAAAGTCTGGCCTTCTCCCTGCAAGCAGGTATTTATCTGCAGCATTTTGATAAAAGATTCCGCTTGCCACTGAGACCTGTCCGTATTTATCGAGCCTGGTAGCGGCAGTAAGTCGGGGAGCTACATTGCTTTTACCTAAAAGGGCGCTGTATTCATAACGGATTCCGGCTTTAATACCGAGCCATTTAAGCGCTTTCCACTCGGCTTCAGAGTACAGAGCTGTAAGTGTTTCGTGGTACTTGTAGGTAAGCGTATCGTAGGAAAGGCCTGGCATCAGCGTGTCATAGGTTTGCTGCACGCTGTAACGCTGCACCTCTGTTCCTATATAGGCGAAAATTCTGTGAGGAAATTCTTTGAGGATTTCAGCGCGCCCCTGCAGACGCGAATCATATTTATTACCGGGTAAGCCTCCCCATGTGATAAAATCATTATTATCACTGTATGAAGCCGCGACAGTAGTATAGGTTTTATCATTAATGAAATGTTTGTAATAGGCATTTGCGATTGAGTAGACATTTTTTAGACTAAATTCAAGGGTTGTATCTGGCTTCAAAGGATTTAATACATCGGTACCGCTTTCATATTGCGATATATTCAGGGATAACTTGAATAGATCATGATTGGCATTAGTCCACGTGTATTTCACTGAACCGCCCAAACCGACCGGCGGTTTATAAAAATTAATATTAGTCTTTGCTACGTTATAGAATGGTTGAAGATTGGTGTATGACAATGAGCCTTCTATACCACTGTTATTGTTCAGTTTGGAACCAGACATTGTGATACCGCCCTGGTTAAGCCCTAAATTCAATGTGCTTTTTTCTGGCAAATCGTTAGTGTTCAATTCAAGAATCCCGGATAGCGCCTCCCCGTAACGCGCACTATATCCACCGCTGCTAAATGAAATTCCCTTGAATTGATAGGGGGCAAAGCGGCTTCTTTGTGCAACTCCGGGAACATCGGTAAAAAATGCGTTTTGCATCACAAGCCCGTCTACAATGGTCGCACTTTCCGTGGCGTCGCCTCCCCGTACAAACAAGCCGGTTTCATTACTCACTTTTTGAGTACCGGGAAGTGTTTGAATTGCTCCAACAATATCACCTCCGCCACCTGCGGTTGTATAGATATCCATCGGGCGTAAAACAGCAACCTTTCTATCGTTATTAGCTTCAAAAGCGCCGGCGGTGACGACCAGTTCATTTAAGTTACCCTGGTTAGACTTTAAAATAAAATCTAGTTTATATTCTTTTCCGTTTTCGATTTCTAATGACACAGAATCGGTTTTGTAGCCAATGTTCATAACTTTAATATTAACCTTACCGGTTATTGAGGGGCTCAGGGAATATTCACCCAAAGAATCGGTGAAAGCGCCTTCAGTAGTTCCTTCGATAACTACAGTAGCAAATTGAACCGGATGTTTCTGGTTGTCGCTGACTTTGCCTTTGATGACAGTTTGTGCCATTGTGCCAGTCGTCATCAATAATCCTGATAAAAAGAATAACAGTTTCCTCATAAAAAATATCATTTTCGTTGTTTATGACGCAAATATACAACGAAAACGTTTTAAAAAATAACGATAACGTTTTATTTATGTTAAAATGGCTGTTAATAAGGATATCATTTTTGGATCAGACAAGTTTTTGCCGATGCCAATATTCAAAACAAAACCAGTATCTGTTTAAGAATGACTAGTAAGGCAGTTTCAACTTAGATCGGGATAGTTGCTTTTTTAACCTATTTTTGCCCCAAAACAAAGCAACATGTCATTACAGAATTACCAACATACCGCTGCAAACAGATTTGTAAAATACGTGCAGATTGACACACAGAGCGACCCGAACTGCATGACTACACCGTCTACGGAAAAGCAAAAAAATCTGAGCAGGCTATTGGTTGAAGAATTGCTTGAAATAGGCATCACAGATGCACATCTGGACGATCATGGTTATGTTTATGCAACTATTCCGTCTAATTCAGAGAAAGATGTTCCAGTCATTTGTTTCTGTTCGCATGTAGATACAGCGCCAGATTGCAGCGGAGAAGACGTGAAACCTATTGTTCATTATAATTATGATGGTAGCGATATAGTGCTGCCGGATGATAGTTCTGTAATTATTAGCGCCAAAGAACATCCCTATTTGCAAAGCAGGATAGGCGATACCATTATTACTGCGTCGGGTAGGACATTACTGGGCGCGGATGATAAGGCAGGCGTAGCTATCATTATGGATCTCGCTGCTTATTTGATAAGTCATCCGGAAATAAAACATGGTAAAATAAGGATATTATTTACGCCTGATGAAGAAGTGGGTCGCGGCGTTGCTGCTATTGATATGGAAAAGCTGGGCGCTCAATATGGTTACACCCTGGATGGCGGCGAGCGCGGACATCTGGAAGGTGAGACATTTTCGGCTGATGCTGCTGTGGTAACAATTCACGGTATCTCAGCCCATCCCGGATATGCCAAAGGCAAAATGATGAGCGCTATAAAGGTAGCTTCAGCATTCGTTAGTAAGCTCCCGGCAAGCGAATGGTGCCCCGAAACAACCGAGGGCAGAGAAGGTTTTGTGCATCCGGTCTCGATTGAGGGTTCTTTAGAAAAAGCTACAGTACAGTTTATCATCCGCGATTTTGATACCCAGATGCTGATGAAGCACGAAGCGAGGCTAAAAGCCATTCTGGATGAGACATTGAAACAGTTCCCCGGCGTAACTGCTGATTTCGTAGTGAAAGAGCAGTACCGCAATATGAAAGAAATGCTGGACAAGCATCCTCAGGTTCTGGAATATGCCGCTGAAGCTTACAAGCGTGCAGGTATGGAGCCCGTGAGCATGAGCATCAGAGGCGGTACAGACGGTTCCCGCTTGTCGTTTATGGGTATGCCTTGTCCCAATATCTTTACCGGCGAAATGGCTATCCATTCCAGACAGGAATACGTAAGTATTCAGGACATGGAAAAAGCGGTTGAAGCCATTGCGCACCTCTCACAGATTTGGGAGGAAAAAGCCTGATCTATTCTGCGGTCGGCAATTTACGGTCTGAGTTCCTGATAGAATAAACTGAATTTGCCTGGGTAGTGCACGTCACGGTTAGGTCGTTGATGCACACATGCGCCGGAAGGTTGGCACAATACCAGATAATATCGGCAATGTCTTTTGGCTGCAAGGGGTTTACATCATTGTACACACTTTTGGCTTTTTGTTCATCACCTTTAAATCTGACCAACGAAAACTCGGTTTCTGCCATGCCGGGATTCACGGCTGTCACTTTTATGCCATAGGGAAGCAGGTCTATCCTCATGCCTTGGGTTAAAGCATCTACCCCAAATTTTGTGGCGCAATACACATTACCGTTTTTATAAACAACCTTGCCTGCTGTAGAACCAATATTAAAAATGTGTCCTGAACATTGGTGCTTCATGATGGGCACAACGCTCTTAGTAACATAAAGCAAACCTTTCAGATTGGTATCTATCATCGTATCCCAGTCTTCGGTATCGCCTTCGTCTATGGAGCTAAAACCGGCAGCAAGCCCGGCATTGTTCACCAGTATATCAATTTGGCTCACCTGTTTTCCCAGTTCGTGGATGGCGTGCGCCACTTCTTGTTTCTTCCTCACATCAAATGTCAGGGCAATTACTTCAGTTTTGTATTTTTCTACCAGTTCTTTTTCGAAATCCTGCAATCTTCCTTCTCTGCGACCGGTAACAATAACTCGATAATCGTTCTGTGCAAATCTTTCTGCTATCGCTCTGCCAAAACCAGAAGTTGCTCCCGTGACTAAAATCGTCTTTTTCATAATATAAATATATTAACTAACAAAATGTTTTTCATCTGTCCATAAATTCATGATGTTCCAGTCCATAATGTTTTCAAACCGCGAACTCCGTTCTTTACAATCAGCAAGGCTACATAGTTTGCATTGGTCGGGCGTGCAGGGGTCAATGTGTATAAAAAGTTCTGCCTGGTTATCAAATTTTGACTTAATGAGTGATTCCAGACCGTTTACTTCAGCAACTCCCTGAGCCAATGAATAATAAAAGGGTAAGGTCATATGGGCATCTACATGAAGCATATTGCCGTATTGTATCACCCGCAGATTGTGCAAGTCAACCCATTGTTGCTTTCGTTTTTCGTGCAGCACATCAACTACTTCTTTCAGCAGCGACATGTCCACTTCATCCATAATGCCTGAAATAGATTTGCGCAGCACATGGTATCCTGTTACAATGATCACCATAGCGAAAATCAGGGCGACAGCATTATCAAGCCATAAAAAGTGGTCTTTGGTGGCTGGTATCCATTGCATGAGCAGCAATAACGCAAGCCCAAGAATAATAGCCAGACTGGAATATCCATCTGTAATCAGGTGTTTTCCGGCAGATTCGAGAACAATGGAATTTTGTTTTTTGCCGGTTATGGCTGCGTATTTGCCTAATCCGTAATTCACCAGGCCACAAACCACCACGATTATCAGGCCAATATCCAGTTTCTGTAAGATATGGGGGTGTATCAACTGGTCTATCGCTTCATAAATAACCACAAAAGCAGATATGATGATCAAAATTCCTTCAACAGCCGATGATAAATATTCAATTTTTCCATGCCCGAATGGATGATTTGTATCACGTGGCTTTGCTGCAAAGTTCAGGCTATATAGCCCCAGAAACCCCGTTACCATGTTCACGATTCCTTCCAATGCGTCGGTCAGTACCATCACAGAGCCTGTCAGGTACCATGCTATTATTTTGGCAAGGAATAACACAACCGCGAAGCCGGCTACATATTTTTGAAATTTGATGGCTTTCAACGGTAAGTCATTTAAAATAATTGAAATGGGTTATTTTTTTCCGGACACATAGTCCAGATAGGCAGTCGAGCTTTTGTCAGCGCCCATAGCATTCAGCTCAAGGTATGTAGAATACATAATAGTAAAGTACCCAACCTGCCATTCCGGCGATAACCAGCAATCATAATCCTGAAGCGGCAGTGCCAGAAGTTCTTTGTAAAAGTGGCTCATTACAAGCCCCAGTTTACCGGCGGTCGATTCGCGGTTGTTCACGTTGATGGCATTCAGGTGATCTAATCCGGCGCGGGCTGCATTGTGAACCTGATAGGTTATCCAGCCATTTGCCCTGCAGTCTTTTGCAAGGTCATTGCCGTGATTCACCTGCTCATACATTTTCAGAATGTTTTCACGAACTTTTACCAGCAAGGGTTCGGCGGTTGGCTTGTCGAGATTAAGGCGCAGGATGTGGTACGACACATCCACCAGATGGTTGATATTACACTGTCCGCAATCGTACAAAATATGTTGTTGATGCATGTCAGTGCCAATATGGCTACCGCACTGACGGAAAGCTTTTTGATTTTCCAATGAAAATGAAAAAAATGACTCATAAAACTGCTCGCCCAACTGGGAATAAAAAGGAAATTCATCCATTGGGTCGGCAAGACGATCCATCGTCTTGTTGTTCATTTTTTCATTGATGCAGCCGGATTTGCCGTCGATACCGGCAGGAGCAAAATTGAGGGCAATATTGGATGTGTTGAGCAAGTAATTCGCAATATTGCTGCGCAGCAGTTTGAAATCGTTTTGGAAACTGCCCTGCTGGGCATCCGAAAAGGTTACAGTAAACAATAAAGCAAAACTCAGTGCGAAATATCTCATATTCTTTAGATAATTGATCCCTTTCAGGGGCTTTCAAAAATGATTGGCTAAAATAGAAAACATTTTCGTGGTGTCAAATCTTTATTTTAAAATCAGAGGATTTAATAAAAAATATTGCTGTTGCAACACTACCTATTGTTTTTCATTATACGCATGAGGGCTCCCCACAGCACCCATATAAAATATATACATGCCAGAAATATCAATACTCCAAAAGCAAGCTTAATAATTGCAAATGCCAATCCCACCAATTTCCAAAGCACCCAAATTGCGAAAACGGACAGTATAATAAGTGCCAGAACGACTCTTTTCAATTGATTAAAATTTTAGATAAAGGTAGTAAATTATTTCCCCCAAAAACTTTGCCTCCATCTGTTATTTATCGATTTAACAAAATTTATTCATCCTGCTCTATCCTCTTGTACCGGGCTAATTTGCTAATCGTGAGTCCCTGCACGAGTATTGAAAAAGAAACGACAATATAAGTAAGCGTAATCCACAAATCTTTTTGTTGTCCCGGTTGCAACGATAGCGCCAAAGCTATAGACAACCCGCCTCTCAAACCGCCCCAGGTAAGGAGAAGTAACGTCTTGTTACCTATCGTTTTTTGCATCTTCAAAATAAGAACCGGTACATAAAGCGAAAAATAACGCACTCCGAGGGCTATTACAATGCAAATAAGACCAACTACAAGGTAATAACGTTCGAAGTGTATGAGCAATAATTCAAAACCCATCATCGCAAAAAGCAGTGCATTCAAAATATAGTCGGCGATTTCCCAAAATTTTTCAAGCAAAACCCGGCTTTGAGTATTTGTGCCCAATTGCTTTCTGTAGTTGCCTATCATAATACCGGCCATAACCATTGCCAGTGGTCCGGAAGTCCCGGCCAGAGTCGCGATCGAATATCCCCCCATCACTACCCCAATGGAAATCATTACTTCAACCTTATAGTCATTTACCGATCCGATGAGCCGGGAACCAGCCCAACCCAGCAGATACCCAAGAAAAATCCCCCCGACAGATTGTCTGAAGAAAAGAATCAGCACGTCCTGCCAATGGAGATCAGCCGAGACCTTGGCAGCTTGTTGTATAGCCAGGAAAACTACAATGGCCATACCATCATTAAAAAGCGATTCACCGCTTAGTTGCATTTCTACGCTCGTGGGTATTTTGGCCTGCCTCAGTATACTTAATACAGCAAGCGGGTCGGTAGGTGATATGATTGCGCCAAACATCATGCAATTTATGAGGCTGACATTTATTCCAAATATTTTCAAGAGCGAGAAGCTAGCCAGACCAATAAGAAACGTGGATATGATAACACTGATGGTGGAGAATGCCACAACCGGTACTTTTTGCTCCTTCAGAATATCCAGCCTGAGTGGCAATGCACCGGCGAACAGCATGAAACTCAACATAGACCCGAGCAATATTTGAGGCAGGTCGATACTGCTGATAATGGAGCGAAAATTGAATGCGCCAGGGAAAAATTTGCAAAAAACCAGTATCAACAGCGATATGAACATTGAAGACATCATTAAGCCAATGGCAAAGGGTAAACGAATGAACCTGTGATTCACATAAGCAAAAGCCGATGAATAAACGGTCATAAACGCAAAAATCAAGTAATATTGACTCATTTTAAGCTAAAAAACATTTAATGCCAATTTTAGTAGGAAGTGAAAGACTGCAAAATTGTAGTTTCTCTTTTTCATTACACCATTTTTTTTGTCTTCTGAGGTTCAATGATGCATGATTATTGGATGAAACCGGTATAAATAGTAAAAAAAATATACAATCCAGTTATCGATTCGGGTAAAATATGTAAATTCAAGCAATTAGAGATTACTTGTTTTAATAAAAAATTATATGGGTTGCTACAATTCCCGCCAATCAATTATATGTGTTTGTATATAATTTGTTAACTCTGTAAAGTAAAAGTATTTGTGGTAAAATTAATTAATTTTACCTTTTTCGATGTAATTTTTTAGTCATTTGTAGCAAATAAAGTTCCAAACTTCGCAAAGCCCAATCTGTAATTCACAGCAAAAATACAACCCTGATTTTATTTTTTTTTTACCCGAATAGTTAGCAACTTCGTACCTGAAATGAAGATGAAATGAAACGAAAACGAAGAGACAAATAGCGGGCTGTTTGTGTTGTAACTAATAAACTGACAGTAAATATGTAAGAACAAACTGCTAAAAACGGTTTGTTTTTTTATCTCAAATTAAACCTCTAAATTAAAGTGAGTTATTCCGAGAAAATGGAAAATCAATTTTTTAAACATAGTAATGATACTAATCTGCAGGATGCTGAACATCTTTGGGCAAAATGTTTGGTTATCATCAGAGATAACGTTAACTGGAGATCATTTCAAACCTGGTTTGAACCCGTAAAAGCTGTGGGTCTTCAGGAAAATGTATTGACTTTGCAAGTCCCAAGTCAGTTCTTTTATGAATGGCTTGAGGAACATTACGTTGAGCTTATTGGTAAGACCATAAAGCGTGTCTTAGGCAAGGACGGGCGATTGGAGTATCGTATTATGATGGAACATGGCAACTCCAAAAAAGATGCTGCGTCCATCAACATGCCCGGTAGTACCCATTCGAAACCGACTTCAGATAATAATACAGTGGACATGCCTTTAAAGGTTAATGATCCGTTCAACATAAAGAATCCTTATCTCATACCAGGTCTCAAGCGGGTACAGATCGATCCACAGCTCAATCCTAATTATATTTTCGAAAACTATGTGGAAGGAGAATGCAACAGGGTAGCAAGGTCTGCCGGAATTCACGTAGCGCAGAAGCCCGGCACCACGTCGTTCAATCCGCTTGTCATTTATGGCGGTGTTGGCTGGGGAAAGACCCACTTGGTGCAGGCAATTGGCAATGAGGTGCGCAGGTTGCTGCCTAACAGATCGGTGTTGTATGTAAGCTCTGAGAAATTTATTAACCAGTTTATTGACCA
>Ga0007870_1000359_pt1 | contig 15326 bp, 28 predicted proteins | sample CryBogCBH04Jul08_FD_71207 | JGI IMG/M metagenome (GOLD analysis project Ga0007870, IMG submission 71207) | Freshwater microbial communities from Crystal Bog, Wisconsin, USA - CBH04Jul08 | ecosystem: Environmental > Aquatic > Freshwater > Lake | place: Crystal Bog, Wisconsin, USA | collected...
CGCCGCCGCCGCCGCCGCCGCCGCCGACGCCGCCGCCGCCGCCGCCGCCGCCGCCGCCGACGCCGCCGACGACGCCGCCTACGCCTACGCCGCCGACGCCGTCACTGTCAGAAAATTCACCTTTCCAAAACTATGACCAAGCTCTCACGTTTTTTTATATGCGTCCTGCTGTGCGAGGCCGCGATTCTGGCGGGCATCATCATCGGCGAAATCGCTTGGCGTCTCGGCACAAGGGGGTCGCTATGAGTCGCCAGTGTCTTTACTACCACAAAATGCGGCTGCTGCTGTTCAAGGCGCTCGGCAAAAAATGCAAGTGCTGCGGCTGCACGACGGATCTAGAGTTCGACCTCATCACGCCGCATGAAGTGCCGAAAAATCATCACGGCAAAATGTCCTCGTCGGCGCGAGCGAGCTTCTACGTCGAGAATTTTCTAATCGACAACCTGCAAGTGCTGTGTTCGCCGTGTAACAGCCGGAAAGGACGCAATGAGCAAGCCTATTAAGTTTGAGTTGGAATTTTCCGGCTATCAGCACTTACGCATTGAGGACGGAGAACTTTCACGCCCTGCCGCCGCCCACGAGGTGGCGCACGCTATCCAGCAATTCCTGCAAAGCAAGTGTGACGAATGTAAGTCGGCGAACGCTGGCAAAATGCGGTTCACCATCAAACGAGTTTCCTAATCATGCTAACGAATAAAGACATCGCGACGGAAATGAGTTGCTCGCTGGTGACGGTTAAGCGGCGCGTTCGCATCCTTAAAGTCATGCCGACGTTCGCGGGAACATCCGGGCATCGCTGGTCACGCGCTGACGCCGACCGGCTAATCGAAAAATGGTCTGAATACACTCAAAAAAATGCCCTTAAAAATCTCTCCGCTAAAGTTCTACTCGCAGGAACAACGACGCGAGGGAATGCGTCAACTCGTCCTGCTACACCTTCACAAGCTCGGCGGTCACGCGACGGCGCGGGAACTGGCCGGAAGCATCGGCAAGGCGTTAAAGCACGTCTGGCCGCGCATCACTGAACTCAAGGACGCCGAGCGAATCAGGGACACCGGCCTGCGCGTTCGCAGCGGTCGCGGTCGGCCAACTGTGGTCTGGTCGTCGCCGGACATGACGCCGCTGAATGACCGGCTGGCATTCGAGACGGAAGCGGATTACACCGCCGCAAAAACCACGGATGAACCGAGCTGGTTCAAGAATTTTGGAACATGAAAACATCTCCTGCACAATTCTCAAGCGCGACCGTCGAATGGTCGACGCCGCAAGACTTTTTCGACGCGCAAAATAGGGTTCATAATTTCACGCTCGACGTTTGCGCGGATAGTCAAAATGCAAAATGCGACCTTTATTTCACGCGCGAAATTGACGGCCTTTCGCGCCAGTGGTCGCCTCATCGCTGTTGGATGAATCCGCCATATGGTCGGGCGATTGCGGCATGGATGAAAAAAGCATTCGAGGAATCGCGGCTCGGCGCGCTGGTGGTATGCCTTGTTCCTTCGCGCACAGACACGGCTTGGTGGCACGACTACGCCGCAAAAGGAGAAATCACTTTTGTCCGTCGACGTTTGAAGTTTGGGGGGGCGCAAACCTCTGCGCCGTTCCCCAGTGCGGTCGTCGTATTCAAACCCAAATCAAATGACTAAACGCGAGGCTATCGGCCAAATTCGCATCTATGCCGAGCAGGACAGCGGCATCAGCGACGGCGCTTTGCGGCTGTTATTCCGCATCTGCTCTTACCGCTTCACTGACCCAAAGGCCACAATGGAAAAGTCTTTTCCTGTGACATGGGCGATGGCGGCGACATGGTGTTTCATCAAAGACGCCGACGCAGCGGCGCGACGCATCAACGAACTCGTCGACCGAGGCTATTTGAAGCGTGACGGCGTTCGAGGATGCCCGCCAAAACGCTATTTTTTTCTTTCGGTCAATTACCGCTCGCGAGGGGTAATTGATTGCCGTCACGGAGGGGTAAATAATTACCGTCAGGGAGGGGCACACCATATATCTAATTCCTTTCAGGAAGAAAAGATTAAGGGAAAGAGGGAGGAAATTAAAAGTTCGCTTCGCTCATCAGGAACGAATGGGGATTTAAGAGCGGCTTTGCCGGAACGGGTGAAACTGACACCAGCGCAGCTAGCAGCAGGTCTCCAAGGCTTGTCACGGATGCGCAGTGACCTCGAACCTAAAACAAAGACGGGGGCGGCTTTTGAGAAAAAAACATGAACGCTGAAAATCTCAACTTCGAGCGGACTGGCTCGGTCGTAAGTGTGACCGAACTGCGGGGACAATTCCCGAACCTGCCACCAAGAATTTTGGTCACGCTGGCCGTGATGACGTTCCTTGCCCGAACTGTGACACCGTTCCGGCTCTGCCAATGCGGTTGCGGTGAGTCCGTCCATGGGAAGGCTCGGCTCGCTTCGCCAGCGTGCCGCCAGCGCGTCTCACGCGAAGCCAGAGCCATACGCGCCACTGCGCCGAAACAATTCAACCTTGTGTTGCAACACGAGATTCCTGTCCCCATACCGTTTTCCCCCAAGCCGCGTGACCATGGTTCCGCGCAATTCGTCGTCTGCTGGCGTTCCGGTCACACGCCGCCGAAAACGCTTTACATTTGCGATCATGATTTTGGCGACGGTGACATCGGCTGGGGCTGCACGGAACAAAAAACCCAGGCTAAACGGTTCGCGACGAAAGAGGCCGCGCTGACCTTCTGGCGCGGAACTCACGCATGGCCGGAAGATTACGAGCATTGCCTGACGGACGGCACGACGTGGGTTGAGGAAGCTGATTTGATTCCGCCACACGAGCCAGCCACACGAGCCAGCCACACGAGCCAGCCACACGAGCCAGCCACACGAGCCAGAACTGACCTTTGACCTTTGCACACCTTTGCAATAGCTGGCTGCTGACGGTTAGCTGTTAGCTTTTTAGCTCTGACAGCTAACCAGCAAAACACCAATGAAAATTCTGCTTAACCAAAATCCTGCTGATGGCAACGGCGACACGAAACCGACCGCGACACCGCCAATAGCTGCGGAGGTCGCAGCTAACGGAAAAACTGAACGTGAGATTTTGCTGGAGAAGCAGAATGCGCGGCTGCTGAAAGTCGCCCGCGAGACGCTGGATAGCAAAAAGGCGACCGAGGAAAAAGCCGCCGTTGTGCTACGCGAGAATGAACTGCTGAAACAGTCACAGCAAAAAACCGCCGAACACCAAAAAAGCGAATGGCTTTGGTTCAAATAAAAATATGGCTGACGAACTACAAGTCCAGCCGGAAAGCGGCGGCGTGGCAAAAGAAATTGCGCCAGCGGGCGGCTCTGTGCCAGCGGGTGAACCAAAACCTTTCGACGCTCGCTTGGCAGCTATCCTTGCCAAGCAAGCCAGCGGCGAAACCCTCACGGCTTCGGAGCGTGGCTATCTCGGTTCGGTCAAACGCCGTGGCACTCCTAAAAAAGTGGCTGCCGCAGCCAGTGAAAACATTTTGCTCCACGTTGAGCCGGAACCTGCGCGAGCGGCGGCAACAGCTACGCCGCCGAATGACAACCCGCTGTTTGAAAGTCAGCCGGAAGCTCCGATTCAAGTTGACGGTGTGGCTCTGTCGGCTGCTGATTCCGCGACTATACGCATGGCTGCTGAAGCGATTCTTGACAGCATGGATACGGCGACCAAGCTCTACATCGGCTACGAAGCCCGCGCCGCTGGTGCTGACGAGGAAACCGTCCGTCGCTACGAATCAGCCGTGGCTCTCAACGCTCGCAACCGCGACCTCATGGCTGGCAACAGCGAGCCGGTGGTTTTAGCTCTGTGCAAATTTTTCAACTGCTCGCCGGAGAAGCTCGCCGGCACTCTGAAAAATTCCGCGTTCATGTGCGGGCTGTTCGCTCATGTGACCTCGGTGGCCGCGACGGTCAAATCCATCCGAGAAAGCAAGTCTGAACACGTCGCCAAAAAATCATGAATCCAATCTTTGCAAAATTCACGCTCGCGCTGATGTCGTTCGGACTGGTCACACGCGAGGCGCAACTGTGGGGACATGACCGGCTGTGGAGACCGTTTTGATGTCACTGCAATTCGCGAACGAAAATTTCGTGCTGGTCATCGCCGGTTGCTCCGGTTCCGGAAAAAGCACGATTGCCGTCCGCTTCATCAACAACGCAAAACTGACTTGCCGTTTTATTTTCGACCCCAGCGGCGAGTATGCCGCGAAGTTCGAGCGGCGCGCGTGTTCGACCGGCGCGGAGTTGAACGCGGCCATCGCGACAGGCTGGGTGATTTTCGACCCGCACACAGTTTTCCCCGGTGAACCGGAAAAAGCGTTTACGATGTTTTGCGAATGGGCGTGGACGATGAGCCGAAAAATGTCCGGTCAAAAAATTCTGTTCGCTGACGAGGTTTGGAAATACTGCAATCCAAATTCGATTCCAAAAAATCTGGCGCTCATCGTGCAGGACGGACGCAAGCATGGCATCGGCTTGATTTGCACGACGCAACGCCCGAACCGGATGAACGAAGCCATCACCGGCGAGGCGACCGAGTTCATCGGCTTTCGGCTCGTCGGCAAAAATAAATTGGATTACCTCGCGCGCAACCTCGACGAGTTTCCAGTTGAGCAGTTGCCCCAGCTTCAACTTGTGGACAAAGTGAGGTCACAGTTCATCGCGCAAAACTTACGCAGCGGCGGCTTGCGCCGTTACGAGATTGATTTTGCGACGTGGAAAATTCGCCGACTGTGACGCGTTGCAACCCTTTGCATAGCTTCGTTGACCTTTAGACAGTTTACATTTCGGCAATCTACCGCAAGGTGATGTCACAACAGTTCGCGGAAGTGCGAACGCCGAGAGTCAGCCGCTAATGTGCCGACAATCAGCCGAGGACTTCCAACAGCGGACAAACCTAGTTATGAGCATCCTATCAAATCCCATCGTGAAAGCCGTCGCAACCGTTTTTGCGGTCATCGTGTTCTGCAAATTCGTCGCGCCGAAAATTCCGGTAGTCGGCAAATACATCAGCCTCTAATCGCTGATTTTTCTAACCTCGAAAATCGCAACCTGTAAAAAATTTTTCGTATGATTCTAAAATTTCAAGCTCCGGTTCCAGGCGAACAGCCGAACATCGGGTTTGGTGGCCTCGCCACGATGCAAGCGCCTAACGGCCCGCGCATCGGCGTTCTCTACACCGAACTGACCATCACCGCTGCGGCGGGCGGTGCAAACAACGTCGCGCTGCCGTTGCTCTCGGACATCGCAGATCCAAAATTGCCGATGTTCATCAAAATCGGTGGCAAGCCGTTGCGCCAGCGCGTCGCTGCGGAATTGATTGCGGACAATCTTTTGCAAGACCCGACTGCGGGCGGCTCGGTCGCGTATTATCAGGCCGGTGTCTTGGTCGCTCGCGTCAACAACGCGAACAACAAATCCTGTGTTGGCCTCGGCCTCGCGTCCAATACGGCAACGACAGCGGTGTTTCAAGTGCCGACGTATTTCGCGGAATACTGGCGCAAAGACGTTCCGACCGCCGAAGGCTTGTCACTGCCGACTGCTTTCACGGGCGGAAAGTTTCTCGCGCCGGTCACAATCGAAGTGCCGATTACGGCGACGCAAACGACGGCAAACATTTTGGTCAATGCCACGGGCGCGGCGGCGGGCGGCACGGTCGCCACGAGTGCGCCTAATGTGCGCTTCTGGTTCGATTATGACGGTCTGCAATGGCCGTTGACGAACGGCCAGCCGGTTTCGCAGGTCGTGAAAAAAGGTCGCTTCACCAAGGCTTACGCCGTCGCTGGCGATGTCTCGGTCGCCGTGCCGCTCAAAGACCAGCTCATGCAGTTCTCGCTCGTGCTGGCCGCTGGTGACACTTGGAACAAGCTCATTCTGAAATTGAATGGCACGACGCTCAAGGAAATCACGCCTGACCGCCTGAATCAGGTGCTTCTCGACCACGGCATGAATGTGTCCGCGACGGTTCCGAACCGCATTGATGTGGTGATGGATTTGAACGACGACGTGAACGCCGCGCTCGCTCTGGCCGCGACGGACACGCTTGAAGTGACCGCCACGCTGTCGGCGGTGGCCGGTGCCGCGCAAATGGTCATTCTGACCGAATACCTCGGCATCCCGGACTGATTCGTTTTCTGTCACAGAACTCGCGCCGTCGCAATCCTCCGGCACGGCGCGAGTTTTCGTAACAGGAGAAAATTTTTTGTGAATGATATCTTTGACGCCAATGGGAACGTAGTTGACCCGTCCACTTACACGGGCGACACGTTCGACCTTTACGGCAATCCGGTTTCGACGATGGCGCAAACCAATGCCGTGAACGCTGCCGCTGCGAATAGTTACGCTGCGACTTATGTTGCTGCCACCGATCCCGCGACTGGCACGTCGGGAACTCCGGCATGGCTCAATTCGATTATCACCGCCGCGCCAAGTTTAGCGCAGTCGGCTGCGAGTATTTACGCCAGTGCCACGGCCAAGCCTGCGGCCAAGCCTGCGCTGGGTGTGGTCGCTCCGTCTGTGACGGCCAAGGCAGCCGGTGGGATGTCCATGACGAAGATTCTTTTTCTGGTCGGCGCGGGGATTTTAGCCCTCGTGTTGATTGTGCCGGGTCTCATGCGTCGCGGTAAATAACCGCCATGAATGGTGACGTTCAAATTTTTTCCGCCGCTGAACTGGATGCTTGGGCGTTGAACCCAATCACGCCCGAACAGTTTGACCAACTCGAACGGCGGTTGCTCGCGCAGCCGCAAGTTGAAACGCCGGTCACACATTTATTTGCGGGCGGGCTTTACGTTCGCGAGGCGGCGATTCCAGCCGGTTCTTTGGCATTGGGTCACGAACATAAATCGGCGCATCACTGCGTTGTTTTGAAGGGTAAAATGTCCCTGCTCACGCCAGATGGAATTGTGACAGAGATTGTCGCGCCTTGCGCGTTCACCGGTCAGCCCGGTCGCAAGCTGGTTTTTGTGCATGAAGATGTCGTGATGCAAAACATTTATCCGACTGGTGACTGGCCGGCTGAATGTCACCGTGACATCGAGGCGATGGAAAATCACCTGTGTCACAAAAGCAAATTTTTACGGCTTGGAGCAGTTCAGCAAGAGCAACAACAGCAGCAGGCATTTATTGCCTCCGCCGCCGCCGTCGTTGGAATTGGCGCGACGACTTACGGAATCATTGCCAGTCAGCACGAGAAAAAGACCGCCAACGACCAAGCGAAAAATGCCACAGCGCAGCAAGCGCAAGCGCAGCAGATTGCCACGGTTCAAGGTCAGGCGCAGGCCGCGATTGATACCGCGAACGCCGCGACGAAGAAGTGGGAATATATCGCCATCGGCGGAATCGTTTTGATTGTGGTTGGCGGTGTTATTTACGCCTTCAAGCGTAAAAAATAATTTATGGGATTTTTGAGCGGCATTTTGAAGGTGGTGACCAGCCCGCTAGTCATTCCGTTGACTGCTCTAAATTCGCTTGGCGGTAAGAAGGCGAGCAACCAGTCGGTAGCCAATCAACTGGCGACGGTTTCCGGTCAGGCAACACAGCAAGTCGCGGCTGACCAGGCTCAAATCACCGCCTTGCAGTCACAGTTGAACGCCGCCCAGGTCGGCCAAAAAAATTGGGAATATGGCGTAATTATTTTAGCCCTCGTCGCGGTTGTGGTCGTGGTCGTGATGCGGTTTCGAAAAAAACAAACAACGTGAGCAAAAAAAAACATCCTCTGACGCCGCCGTCCACATTTGGCGGCATCGCGGACACACAGGCGAAAACGGACGCTGCTGTCGCAATCGCCGATGCGAACAACGCCGCTGCCGATGCTGACGCTGGCCGGTCAACTGTGACACAAAAAACCATCGCCGCGAACGCGGCTGTAAATCAAAACAACGCCGCCGTGGATGCCGCGAACGCGCTGAAAAAGAATAATCAACTGGAAGCCGCTGGCATCGGTCTGGCGGTCATCGGCCTGCTGAAATACCTGCCTAAATTTTTATGAGCTACAAAATTAACGTGGACGCCACCGGCTCGGCGCAAAAACTTGCGCTCGGCGGTTTTACTTACGCCATCATCCGCGCCACGACCGCCCCGGTTGAAGTTTCGTTTGATGGTCAGTATTGGAAAGCGGCGACGCAAAACGATGCCTTTGGTCCACTGACGAACGCGAAAGACATTTATTTCCGCGCTGTCAACAACCTGCCCGCAACGGTCACATTTGACACGAGCGATTCCAAGCTGACCGCTCAAGACACCGCGCAAAGTCTGGCCTCGACCTTTGCGGTCGCAAACCTCGGCGTAGCGGTTAATGCCGCTATCAATGGCAACCTGCCTGCGTGTGACGCCAACGGCTATCTGCAAATTACCAATGCGGCTTTCTATCTGATTTCTGGCAAAAACAACGGCCATACGCGCCAGCAGATTGTTTTTTCAGTTTCGGCAGGCTCGCTCAACGTGCTAACTCCAGATAGCACTGTCGGCGGCAATCAGTTTGTGTTTATGACGATTCCGGCTGGTCAGGTTATTTCGCTCGACTCGGACACCGATTGGATCGTGTCCGGCGCGGGCGGTTTGTGCAAAGCGAGCATCGGTCAAATCTTTTTGAATAAGTGAGAGGTCGCCGCTCCATCAAGTTATTTGTGACGCCTACCGTGAAAATGACGGCGGCGGCGTTCGTGAACAATCAAAACCAGCAACCTCCCACGGCTCAAAACCGAGTCCTTTTGGACGAAAACGGCAACATCATGTTAGACGAAAACGGCAACCCGATTTTAGAAGGATGAAAAATATATTTGTCACACTTGTTCTGCTCGCGGCGGTGACCGTCCGGGCGCAAACCAATTCCGTCAAAGGTTCCGCCGAACCGTCTGCGTCGTCACTGACCGGCGCGGAAAGTGTTCTGGTGATTCAAGGCGGCACAACGAAACTTTCCAACGTGGCGGCAATTCAAGCCGCGCCGTTAAACGCGGTTGCAGCGACTAACACGGCGCTGGTCGCCAGCATGGCCGCTGTTGCCGCAAGTGTGACGACGGCGAGCAATGCGCTGCAAACTCAAATCACCGCGAACGGGGCGGCGAACACGTCCACGAATAACGCGCTGCAAACTTTGATTGCGGCGAACACGGCGCGCGACACTGCAACCACAAACGGGTTGCAGACGCAAATCAGCGCCAACGCGACGACGGCGGCGGCGGCGAACCTTGCCACGTCTAACGCAATTATCGGCATCGCGAACGCGGCGGCGGCACAGTCGGTTGCGACGGGTGTCACCAATGGCGGAGCCGCCAATTTTGGTTACGTCAGTTATGCCGTCGCGCAGTTGGGAACCATCACAAACAGCGGCAGTATTGTTGTTTCGGCGAGTCTCGCGACGGTGCAAAACCTTTATGTGCAAGCGAGCGGCTCCGGCAACAAGACGCTTAATCTTTCGCTGACGAATCTTTCAGCCGGGCAAAGTTTTTCCGTCGTTATTAACCGCACTGACTTCTACGGCCCGGCGACTTACAACGTCGTTTTGCCGTCGGGCGCAATAAACTTGAATAGCGGTGGAGCTACGACGGTCGCCCTCGCACCGCAAAAATCGTTGCTGCTCAACTTTAACACTATCGGCGCGACTGTCTCACAAACCATTATGTCGGCTTCCGTGTCACAATGAAAAAAATTGGTGTCATTTTATTTCTGGCCGCAGGCTGTTCCGCGTTTGCGCTCGTAGGCAATTTTGGCAGTGGCAACGTCGGCAATGCGCTCACGTTCAATGGTGCGCCGGTAAATACGCCAGCTTTTGGCGATGGCAGCGAAATCGTAGCGGGGTCTTTCGACGCTTATGGAAATTTCGTCGCGGTCGGCGTGAACCCTGACGACTATTACAACGGCGTTGTTTTCAATCTGGACACCAATTCTTTTTCCGTGATAGGCGGCACGGTCTATTCCAAAGGACTTTTGAACGGTGGCACTTATCCGTCACTCTCGACGAACCTTGTAAATCTGTTCGCAAATTTTTCGTTTGCGACGAACAACCGCGTTATCATCGGCGCAGTTCCTAGTTTCAAATCTATCGCATTGTCAGGCGGCTTTTCGAGCGTCGGTGGTATGACGCCGCCGACTTATCCATCGCCGCAAATTTCCATAGATGGCGGTTTGACGTGGCAGACGCCAACGCCCGTCACGGTTCCCGCGCTGGTTTCGCTTTACGACGGCACGGGCAACCGTGACGGATTCACCAATGTCACCGTTAATTCTTTCGTGAATCCCGCCACGCAAGGCCAGACGAACGATTTAACCGGCCAAGTGGTTTATGTCTCCGGCGCGACCGACGGCAAATCGCCGGTTCCGCTCTCGCAAGCGAATGCGATTTCCGCGAGCGCAACAACTCAATGGTCGCGCTCGCCAGCCGTGGCTACGGTGAACCTTTCCGGCAACGGCTTGGTTTTGAGCGCGGACTGGACGCTTGTAAGCAGTAATCAAAGTTTTGTTTGGCGGGCTGATGGAACTGACTTTGCAGTGATGACGCCCGCCGTCACCGCTGGCCAGGCTCCGGTGTTCAAGCACATAACGGTTAATCAAACAAACTGCACGTTTCAAATCTTCTCGATGAACGTGCCCACAATTCAATGGGCGCAACTCGCGCCAAGCTATGTCGGCTGGACGAATTTGCCGTCACAGTCGAATTATCAAAGCGGCGGTTATTGGTATGTGACCGCGCCGACGCCCATTTGGGGCGGAAACATTTCCGAAGCCTTCCGCGCCAGTGTGACCGGCACGAATACCGCGCCCGCAACTTTTGTCGCTCACGCGCAATTTTTCGCGGACAGTTTGATTTTAACCAACGCCAGCGGCGCACGTTTCGCCGTGTCGGTGAACTCGACAACGAACGGCCTGACGTTCACGCCACAATGAAATTTGCCAGCCTCAAAAATGCCGTGTGGAGATTGGCAATCGCCCTTGCCTTGTGGCAGGGCGTCACTTTCGCCGCGCAGATTTTTCTCGCGCCCGCGCCCGCGCCGAAACAAACGCTCGTGGATCATCTCTACGCGCAACTCACGAGCCGCGAAGCTGGCAACTCCGCGAAATTCATCAACTCGGATTTTTCCATCGTCACAAACTTTTGGTTGCGCGATGTGACAAACATTTGCGGGAATGCGCAGGGTCATATTCAATTTGGCGGAATTTCGATTTACGCTTCCGCCGTCTCGCCTATCGCGCCGCATTTTTGCATCGGCGCGGCGCATGCGGGCGGACAACAAATCAGCAACAGCTTTTGGACTTTGCCGGACGGGACTTTTTACACCAATGGCGGCGCGGTAAATGCCAACGTCGTCGGTTACGCTGGCACAGCCTTGCAAGAATTTGTCGTCTCCAACACCGACATCGCCATCACGCTGATGGCGCATACGAATGCGTTTTTTCTGAAATACCTGCCGGACATTTCGAGCAAGGTTCCTTACTGCCGTAACCGCAACGTGGCTGCCAATCCCGCGCCCGTGTTCGTTCGATTTCATTGGACTACTGACATCGGCTGGCCGCACACATCTTGGATAAGTTGCGGCGATGGCGCGGGAAATTTCGGCGGCAATGTGACCATGTGGGGGACGCCGAAATTTGGCGATTATTCTCACGGCGATGCGGGCATCGGCGGCGACAGCGGCAGCGCAGCCTTCGCTATCGTCAATAACGAAGCCGTCATCGTTGGCTGTATGTATTCAGGCGTTTATCACCCACCGATTTGGCAACACGCCGCCGAAATCAATGCGCGGATGGCTGCGCTGTGCGCGTCAAACGGTTTGCCCGTCGAGCAACTGACGCCGTGCGACCTGTCGCAATTTCCTGATTTATGAACCCAGCACTAATTCAACGCTATCAATCTGGTGGCGACATTTACGCCGACATTTTGTCACAACACGGCCAAGCCGCTGCCGATGCTTGCGCCGCCGCCGCGCTGTCGGGTGACGAAACACAGGTCAACGCCGCGCTGACTCTCTACACCGGCACGGCGACGCCGACTGTCGCCGTTCCCCTGGCTACCGATACGACCGCTGGAGATTTATACACGCAACTGACGACCGATCCTCTGGCCGCGCCGCTCGCTGATGCCAACGCCGTCCTCGGCAACACGTTTGTTTCGTTCCTGAAAAATCCTTACGTCCTCGTGACCATCGCGCTCCTCGTGTTCTTTTTCCTATTCGACGGCCTGAACATCCTGCGTGGCCTCGTCAAAAAACACACCGCATGAAATTTCCCGTTGCCATTTGCACCGTTCTTTTTACCGGCGTCCTGATGCTTCAAGCATGGACGCTCAACACTGTCGTTGACCTGAAAGCCGACGTTGCCGCGCTCAAAGCCATCGTGTCCCAAAACCACAACAACAACGTAGCCGATAAATAAAATGAAAAAAATAATCGCCGTTTTAACCGTCATTGCCGCGCTCGCGCTGTCCGCGTCCGCTCAAACCAATGACATCACTTCCACCAACGCCGCCGCGCTGACCACGCAGCAAGTGCAACAGGTCAACGCCTTCGTTGATAATTTGCTGCCGATGATTCCCGCAGCTGACATTCCGCTGGCTGGAAAAATCATCGGCTATCTCGGCGTCGTCGCCGTCATTGGCCGATTGCTGAAAGGTTTCGTAGCGACTAACGGAAGTGTGACCGGCACGCTCTGGCACTTCGCCGCCGGCATTTTGTTTAATCACACGCCCGATCCACCGGCAACGGGCGCGAACGGGCAAGGCGCAGGCGCGGCGAAGTTGCGCGGCGTCGGCTTGCTGTTGTGTCTCGGCTTGTCGGCATTGCTGTTCACCGGCTGCAAAAGTGAGCAGATGTTAAACAACACAACCGGCGACGGCGTGAACATCCATTTGATTGTTCCGATACCCGGCACACAAGCGGATTTAATCAGCGTCCAGTTGCAGGGCGGAATTTACAAAAACACGTCGCTAATTCAGCCGACCGGCACGAACAAGATTTACACCGCCAGCCTTGCCATCAACAGTAAGACGGTTCAAGCGGACAGCGTAGCGGGCAACGTCGGCGGCACTAACACCGCCGTAGCAACCGTTCTCGCTGGCTCGCGGGACGTGAACGCCATCACCACGGGCGACGCCACTGTGAGCGACGCGACCAACACCCTCAACGCAACGTCGGTTCAATAATTTTGTTATGGAAAAAATTCTTAATCTCTCCATCGAAGCGTTGCTTGACCTCGAAACCATTGAACCGGCTATCGCGGGAAAAATTAAAACCACCCTATCGGCCATCGTCGCCGAGGCGCAAACCTTGCACGACAAATTCACGCTTGCCGTCGCTTCTGTCGGCAAGGGCAGTGATGCCATTTCCCCTTCGCCGAAGCCACCTTTGACCGACAAGACACCGGAACCAACGTCGGAACCGGCAAGCGTGGCCGAGCCGGAAATTCGCGCAGCGAATCACGTGCGCGTCGATGGAACGTCAGTCCAAGTGTTCAACTGATATGGCTAAACGAACTTGGAAATCTAAACGCACCGTCGTGCGCGGCACAAAGACGGGACGCTTTGCAAAGAAGGGTTGGGGCAAGGCGTATCACAAGCAACGCATCAAATTCCACATGGATAAACTTTTCGCCATGTAATCACACCGCCCGTTCTCGAAACGTCGCTCTAGGCCAATCCTAGCGCGACGTTTTTTGCTTTTCCCGCCCAAAACTCCGCGCAATCGTCATTTCCGACCGGCACAATGTAGTGTGACATCAAAACCTTAACGCTGTTGCCAAGCCACATTGCGACCTTGGCGCCGTCCTGATGCTTGGCGAGTAGATACGACGCCGCTGTGTGGCGAAACAAGTCCTGCGGCCATTTAGCAATGCCGAGCAACTTACGAGCACGAACGCGCCAGCGTGAAATCGTCGCCCGACACGGCGCGACCGCGCCAGTTTTCAAAGGATGCAGCCGCAAGAGTTCGACCGCTAACGGATCTAGCGGCACGATGCGACGACGACCACGCACTTTCGGAAAATCAATGTTCACCGTCGCCGTTTCGAGATTGATTTGTGACCAGTCTAGCCGCGTCAATTCCTCGGGTCGAATACCGGCGAACATTCCGAGGATGATATAAGGCCGCATGACGACCGGCGCGGCGTTGAGAATTTCGCGACCCTTCGCTGGCGTCACAATACACGGCGGCTTGCGGTCGCAAGTCACCGGCTCAATGCGCTCGCACGGATTTTTGTCACAGTAGCCACGCCGCACGCAGAACGAAAACAGGGCCGACACGCGAGAGAGCCAAGTGCGGCGAGTGTCCGCGCATTGGTATTTTGACATCCAAAGTTCTATCTCCGAAAAAGTGAAGTCCGAAATGGCGCGAGATTCGCGACCGACTGAAAACTGACGTAGATAATGTTCGAGGGATTTGACGTAGCGTTCCGTTTTATTGCCGCCACGTTTGGCGATTAGCAATTCATCAAGGCACCGCGAAATTGAGACGCTTTCGCAGCCCCCAATTAGAAGCTGGCGCGGCTGCTGGAGAATTTTCGTTTCCGCGATGGTCTGGAGAATGAGACAACGCCCCTCTGTCACGCACCTTTGTAATAACATCCGGCGCCATGGTGCCAGCGCGGACGATTATCTTCAAGCCAGCCGAGCACGTTGCCAACGTGAACGTCGAGGGTTCAAATCCCTTCGCTCGCTCCATATCTTTTTGCAGCTTCTCGGCTCTCTTTTTAATCTCAACGTCCATGTGACGTTCGAGCACTTCGTTAATAATCTCAGACACGTTTAGCCGCAGCGTTTTCGCCATATTTAAGCGGTTAAGGTTCTTCTCGGTCGGTCTAAAGTTGGCAATCGGATACTTCATAAATTTCCTTTCACAGTAAGACAATAACACTCTTTGAAGATTTTACAAGTTTTTCCTTGTGTGCTGCGTTGCTATTGTATTACAATCTTAACCAGTTAGTTAATCAACCAACGCAACTAGCCAGCAAATATATGTCTGAAACTATCGTCAAACGTCCCCCGCAAACCTCGGTGCAGTTGCAGCCCGCAGCGCGGGCGGCGCTCGACCGAATCAAACAACAGCACGGGGTGAATAAGAGCATCGCTATCGAACGCGGCATCTTCATTTACGAAAACCACCTCAACAACGGCGCAGCCACGTTCGCCAAAATCAAGAAATCCTGCAAATGAAAATGACCAAAGTTAAACTGATGAAGTTCGCGCCGTGCGCGGACGGCCTAGCATTCGCGAAGTGCTGTGACTTCGACTTCGTGAAGATTTACGAAACGTGTCCGCGTGGCGATTGGCTGCTGTGGTTACTGCGCCGCACTGGTCACTTGACGAAACCGCTCGCGGTAGAAATCGCCATCGGTTGCGCC
>Ga0007870_1000362_pt1 | contig 15264 bp, 13 predicted proteins | sample CryBogCBH04Jul08_FD_71207 | JGI IMG/M metagenome (GOLD analysis project Ga0007870, IMG submission 71207) | Freshwater microbial communities from Crystal Bog, Wisconsin, USA - CBH04Jul08 | ecosystem: Environmental > Aquatic > Freshwater > Lake | place: Crystal Bog, Wisconsin, USA | collected...
GGTGGCTATCAGTTAGGCGATGGCAACCTTAATGAACAGGTATTAGGCGACCAAGGCTCAATCACAGCTCTAACGGGCGCAGCTAATACGCTTACGGCAGCTCAAGCTGCGTCAGGCGTTATTACTGTTGCAAGTGGCGGCGCAGGCGCTTCAGTCGTAACCGTTCCAACAGGCGCTCAGTTAGACGCTCTGTTGACGAACGCTAAGATTAACAGCACGTTTGATGTTTCAATTATCAACATCTCAACGACCAGCGGCGACGTTGTTAACCTTGCTGTTAACACAGGCGTCACGTTTGTTGGTAACGTCTATCTTGCCATCAATTCAGCTTCGGCTGCTGCTGTTACCTCTGGCATCTTCCGCTTTGTTCGCACGGCGGCAGCTACTTGGGTTGTTTACCGCGTCGCTTAATAGGGTGGGCTTCGGCCCACTCTTTCTCTTTTAGGAGATTAAAATGGTCAATACCAAACCAGTTGGTGTTGCCTACTCTGATCCACAGCTTGTAAGCGGCACGACCATTGATGGCGCTGTCATTACAAATCCAACGATCACGGGCGCATCAATTACTGGCGCTGTTACGGCGTCTACGCTTAATATTGCTGTTGCTAAACCAGCGGCAGCAGGCACTAACCAAGCTACAGGCACCGCTCTTGGGGCCGGTTTTAGTTGGGTTACGGGCGCGGATGCTACTAAAGGCGTTGCACTCCCGACCGGTGTTGCAGGTCTTGTGGTCATTGTAAAAAATGACGACACGGCTAACGCTGTTCTCAAAGTCTATTCCGCTAATGACGGGAACAGCGCGGCTATTAACGCTGTTGCTTCTGGCACCGCATATTCTATGGCTGCAAAGACATCTTGTATGTTTGTGGCCTATAGTGCGACTCAGTGGTTCTCAATTCCGCTGGTAGCATCTTAATACTGATAATACGGGTGGCCTATGGGCCACCTGGCCCTCTCCATAGGAGTTAACATGGCTGTTTTCTATCTCCGGCACCCTGTGCATGGGGTTAAAGTTGCTATTTCTGATTTAGAAGTAGCTCACGACGAAGAATTAGGTTGGGAGCTATTTACGCCAGGGGAGGTGACGCCTCCTATGGACAATGCTATAGTCCGGCGACGCACGCGCAAATTGAAGGTTGATGATGAAGAAGCCGCTGATCCTAGCCCTATCACTGATCTCGACTAGCCTTCAGGCGCAAACCTATACTCAAATGCAATGGGGTATGAATAAGGGTGTAAGTCCATACGCCTTTGGCGCTAATATTAATGGATCTTGGTATAATCTTGGAACCGTAAGTTTAGCGGGAGCATGGGGTTTATTACCCTCTACGATTCAGTTAGGCTCTGCACCAACAATCCCAACAGGATTTACGACACCCTTAGCGACTTTTGAGTCAGCATACCCCGGCAACACGGCAAGTGCAGATCCATTTCGATTTGATACTGGTGGATTTCCTATCAACAATGAGTTTTTCGGTAATCCAACTGTAACTCCTGCTGGATGGCATGGTATTCAATCTCTTGTTGGGACTATTAAATCTCCTGTTGGGGCAACTACAAGTTGTGGTGGAGCGCCTTGTCAAGATGTTGCAGTTGCTGGATATGCTCAAACATTAGAACCTACTCGAGCGGCTGTAGCTATTTTTGGTGAAGGTGGTATTGGTGTAGATGGCGGTTATCCATTTGGTGCTAATTTTGTCGCAGTAAATTGTAAAAATCATGATAGTTCATGTGTTCCCGGAAGCGCATATAATGTTACCCAAGGTAAAGGCATAGAAGTTGATGTTGTTGCATTTAATACTTCATCTGGCACACCTACAGGAACATTTTATGGTTATGAAGCTGTATTAAATAGAGGCGGGGGAACAGGGCAAACAACATCTATTGCTTTTGCCGTTGACCCATTAGGAAGTGCCACATCAAATTGGCAAACTGGTTTTCAATGTTCTTCTGGTGGTTCAGTTAATTGTTTAACCGTAGGCGCTACAGCGGCGACAGGAACAAGTAAAAACAGTCAACCAATATCTTTTGTGTCTCTTAATTCCAGCGGAACTCCATTAACTAATACTTTATATCAAAATTCAGTAGGTGATTTTCAGTTTAATAATAATGCTGGTTCTAACACAGTTTTATTGGCGCAAGCATATCCTCAGATACAATTAATAGGCGGGGCAAACACAACTGTAGGTCAAAAGATTTCTACGTCTGCTACAACTGGAGCAACAGCAAATTTTATTTTGCAAACAGGGACAGCTAATAATTATCTATCTCAATCTTTAACTGATACTGGAAATTATTTATTTACTGCTGGCTCACATATTAGCCAGACTGTATTTCAAATGGGTTCTGGCCCAACTAATGTTTTTACACTAACGCCAACAACAGCTACTATAGCCGTTCCTTTATTTGTAGGATCAGCGTCTACAACTACTGGCACTGTATCTCTTGCAAATGCTTCTTCAGCTAATTTAACGTCAATTCAAGCAGGTAATGCTTCTGCGGCGGTCACTTATACGCTTCCCACTGCAGCACCTGCAGGTGCAAACTATGCGTTGATTTCTGGCATTACTGGCACAATGTCGTGGGCATCTCCTGCCACACTTATCAATTTAACTCCCGGTGTAACGCCTACAGCTGGCGGCGCTGCAGGGCAGTTGATGTATGATACGGGTAGTGTGCTGCAGGAAAGCGCGAACTTGGTGTTTGCGAGCAATACGCTGACAGTTGGCAAAGCTTCGACCGCAACGGGCGCTTTGACCCTTGCAAATTCTGGCTCAGCGTTTACTGCTTCAATTCAATCTGGTGCAAACACCCCTGCATCTTGGACTTTGACGCTTCCTCTTGCGGTTCCGGCAGCAAATGGTGCGATCCTGACCGCCACAACGGCAGGTGTCTCGTCATGGACCTCAATTTTGCCAGTAGCAAATGGTGGCACGAACTGCTCTGTAGCAAGCATTACATGCTTTAACAACATCACAGGTTATACCGCGACAGGCGCGACGGGCACGACCAGCACCAATTTGGTGTTCTCGACGAGCCCGACCATTACAACGCCAACGATTAGCGGGAATGAAACACATACTGGCACAGCAGCACGTTTTATAGCTGATTTTGATAATGCGACTGTTAATAGTAGATTTGCATTCCAGACCAGCACCACAAACGCTACAACTGGCATCTATGCTCTTCCAAATGGAACATCGACGGCTGCAAGTTGGCAAGCGACGAACAATTCTGATCCCACAAACGCAAGCAAGATCCTAATCGCTACAAATGCCAGCACAGACGTGCAGCTTGTATCTGGCATCAATGGCACAGGCACCTATCTGCCCCTTTCCATCTACACAAGCGGTGGGCAATCGGCACAATTCGGCACTACAAAAGGCACCTTAACGCTTGGTGTGAATGCGACAGCAACGGGCCAACTTGGTCTTGCGAATGGTGGCGCGACAGGCGCGACAGTAACTGTCCAAAACAACGGCGCAACTACAGCTTACAACTTCAACTTGCCTACGACTGTCGGCACGGCAGGTTATTTGTTGACCTCACAATCTGGCGGTACTTCTGCCATGACTTGGACAAGTCCGACCACAACGGTCAATGGCACGGCCTGCACACTTGGTTCTACCTGCACTGTCACGGCGGCAGCTTCAAGTTTAGCATTGCCTGTATCAGTTACGGGGCAAACGGCAGGCGGTATTGCTTACTTTAATGCTTCTAATCAAATGGCATCTTCGGGAGCTTTAACGGCCAATTCCCTTGTAATTGGTGGCGGCACTTCTGGGCCTTCCGTTACTACGACAGGCACTGGCGTCCTTACCGCTCTTGGATTAGCTACAAATGCTACCGGCGGTATTTATACATATGGCACAACCTTGCCATCAACTATGTTTCCTGCACTCACAGGCGATGTAACGACAACGGCAGGGTCGCTCGCAACAACTGTCGGAAAGATCGGCGGTAATGCTGTGTCGCTTGGCGGCGCGTTCACTATGAGCGGCGCATTTACGTTTACGGGAACTTTATCTGCCAACACAGCGGTTACATTTCCAACAAGCGGCACTCTGGCAACAACAGCGGGAACGGTTGCATCATTTAGCGCAGGAACCACAGGGTTTACGCCAAGCACGGCTACTACAGGTGCGGTTACACTTGCCGGAACACTTGGAACTGCGAATGGCGGGACAAACTGTTCTGTAACAAGCATCACTTGCTTTAATAACATTACGGGCTTTACGGCGGCAGGCACTACCGGCACAACTTCAACAAACCTTGTGTTCTCTACATCGCCAACACTGGTTACGCCGATTCTTGGCGCAGCCACAGGCACATCTTTAGCCCTTGGTGGCGCGACAATAGGCACAAATGCTCTTGCGGTCACAGGCACTACTGCTCTTAGCAGCACATTAACAAGCGCAGGGCATGTTATTACTGACGCGACAGCTAATGCTTTAGCCGTCGGCGCAAATGGTTCAACTGGCCCGGCGTTAAAAATAGATGCCTCTACAACAACGCCAGTAACAGGGTTGCAAGTAAAAGCGGGCGCAAATACAGGTGGCCTTGCTTTATCATTGATTTCCAACGGAGCAAGCGCCAACGAAAATCTGACTATTGATGCAAAAGGCACGGGAACAATTACTCTTGGCAGCGTATCAACAGGCAACATCATCCACACCAACAATTCAGCTTTTGGTGGGTATTTAAGAGTTGGCAGCACATCAGCACCAGTTAATACAACGGCGGGCGATATAACCGGCGGAAGATTGTCAATTGGAAATGGTGATCTTGCTGCCGCTGGCGGTTTGATGCGTGTTGAAGGAAACATAGGTTCGGCTACTGCCGGTTCTTACGGCATGTATTACGCGCCAACATTAACGAATTCAGTTAATCTTACAAACACTATGTATGGGTTCTTGGCTTATCCTGCTACTAATATGACAGGCGGTGCGGGAAATAATACGGTAACACAATTTGCTGCGGTAGCCGCTGGTTTTCAAAATCCTACTGCCGGAACTATAACTAATGCTTTTGGTTTTTGGGCTACGTCTTTATTAAATCAAGCCGGAATTACCAATAGTTACGGTTTTCGTTGTGATATGACCGCCGGAAACTGTTTCTATAATTCTAATACGGCAGCGTCTAACGTGTTTGCCGGTAAAACCGCGTTTGGCACAACAACGGCTGCTACATACAATGTGGATGTGACAGGCGACATAAACTCGACAGCTAACTATCGCGTTGCTGGTAAAGTATCAATCAGTGCGACCGCGCCGACCTTTACGTCTGGGTTTAATACAAACGGCACAATTAGCGCCAATAACGGCACATCGGCATTCAGAGTAACCGTTGGATCGGGCGCAGCAGGTAGCACGGGTGTGATTGGTATGCCTACAGCATCTACAGGATGGAACTGTTTCGCTAGTGACATAACTAATCCGGCGGCTAATTTACCAAGAGTCAGCGCGGCCTCAACAACCTCTATTACTCTTACAAACTATAATGGCGCTAACCCGCCTGTAGCGACAAACTGGACAAACGGCGACGTTATCCAAGTAAGTTGTTTCGCTTACTAAGAAAGGTAAAATATGAAACGTATTGTTGCACTTATGGTTCTTTTGTCGGTTCCAGCTTTTGCAGAGGATGTGAAGCCCGCCCCACAACAGGTCGATCCTAATACTTCGATTACGATTACTGTTGGCGAGTTGCAGGCGCTTCTTCAGGCTGAACATGATAAACTTGCAACTGATGCGGTAGCGCAGAAAATTCAGGCTCAAATTAGAGCCAAAACTAAATAAGGTCTATTTCTGATGACAGCATATGTATCCAGACAGGACTTTTTTACCGCAGTATCCGCGCTTGGCTTGATGGATACTCTTTATCAAGCGGTGAACGCTGATCCAAACACGGCTGTCTGGATCGAGTTTAATTCGGCTGATTACGTATATGCTGGCGATGTCCTTTATCTTACCGCACAAACAGCTTTTGGGTGGACCTCCGCCCAAATGGCGCTTTTCTTTGACTCAATTGTCCCTAGCCCTACGCCATCACCGTCGCCGTCAGGTAGTTCTGCCTATACGGCTTATGACCAAATATGCGGCGCGTTGCGGCTTTTAGGCGTTTTGGCAGAGGGCGAGACGCCATCATCTGAGTCAGCCGATGATGCGTTGTTTGCTCTTAATCAAATGATTGAGTCGTGGAATATAGAGCGTCTTTCGGTTTACTGCACGATCGACCAAATAATGAATTGGCTTCCATCTACACGGAACGCCACTCTTGGGCCTACCGGCACTTTAACACCAGTAGATCCACTTTATACGCCTGTCCGTCCGATCTTATTGGATGACGCAACATATTTCCGTGACCCAGCGTCAGGGATCTCATACGGCATCAAACTCATTAATCAACAGCAATATGATGGTATTGCGGTCAAGACGGTTACAAGCACTTATCCGCAAGTGATGTTTGCTAATCCAACTTACCCAAACATTAGCTTATCTGTTTATCCTGTGCCGACTAAATTGTTAGAGTTTCATTTTGTGTCCGTCTCGGAGCTTTATCAACCAGCGACATTAGCGACGACATTAGCGTTTCCGCCAGGATATTTAAGAGCGTTTAGATATGGCTTGGCATGTGAATTAGCGCCTGAATTTGGTGTTGAGCCATCGCCACAAGTGTCGCGTATTGCTATGTCTAGCAAACGCAATTTAAAACGCATTAACAATCCAAATGGCGTTATGGCGATTCCATACAGCATTGTGGGAACACGTCAGAAATATAATATTTTTGCAGGTAATTACTAATGAAGACGCCTATTCTTGGCTCCTCATATCAAGCGCGGTCGCCTAACGCGGCTGACGCGCAAATGATAAATTTATATCCTGAGATTATTCCTGAAGGCGGTAAAGAGGCCGCTTGGCTTCAACGTGTGCCAGGATTGCGGCTTCTCAATAACATAGGCTCTGGCCCTATTCGTGGACTATGGACGTTCAACGGAAAAGGCTATGTTGTCTCTGGAACTGGTTTGTATCAGATAGATAATAATTGGAACGCAACATATAAAGGTAACATAGCCGGAACAACGCAGGTCACAATGACCGACAATGGCACGCAATTATTCATTGCGGCTAATGCTTATGGCTATATTTATAATAGCAGCAATCCATCATTGGTTTGCACAACAACAAGTGGTCTTACTACCGTAACGACTACAGATACAACGCAAATATATCCTACTCAACCTGTGTCTGGCCCCGGCATACCTGGCGGCGCAACAGTCGCTAGTATTACAAACGGGACTACTTTTGTGTTGTCTGTAGCTGCTACGGTAAGCGGCACAAATACATTGACGTTTTCTGACTTTCTTACCCAGCTTAGTTCTAACTTTTATGGTGCTGTTGGTTGTGGCTTTTTGGATACTTATTTTGTGTTTAATCAGCCTAATAGCCAAGTCTTTTGGGTCATGGATTCTACAGGCACATCAATTGATCCACTACAATACGCCAGCGCTGATGGCTCGCCAGATAATCTTGTCACGCTATTAGTAAATCACCGCGAAGTATGGCTTTTTGGCGCGAACTCTGTCGAAGTCTGGTATGACGCCGGTAATTTTCCGTTTCCTTTAGCGCGTATTCAAGGCGCGTTTATTGAGACTGGCTGTCTTGCTGCGTATTCAGTCGCCAAAATGGACAATAACGTCTATTGGCTTGGTGCTGATGCGCGCGGTAATGGTATTGTATATGTCTCGAATGGCTATGCAGGACAACGTATTTCTACCCATGCCGTCGAGTGGCAGATTCAGCAATACGCAACATTATCTGATGCCGTATCTTATACATACCAGCAAGACGGTCATAGTTTTTATGTTTTAAATTTTCCGACTGCTAATACGACGTGGGTATACGACGTATCCACGCAAGCCTGGCATGAGCGCGCTGGATGGGAAAATGACGCATTTACGCGCCACCGTGGCAACTGCCAAATGAACTTTAATAATACTATTGTTATTGGTGATTATAAATCTGGCGGAATTTATGCTTATGATCTAAATAATTATACAGAGGCAGGCAGTATTCAAAAATGGTTACGATCATGGCGCGCATTGCCAACAGGTCAGAATGATCTTAACCGCACCGCACAGCATAGTCTTCAATTAGATTGTCAAACTGGCGTTGGTTTGGACGGAACAGTTCAAGGTTCAGATCCCAAAGTCATGCTTCGATGGTCGGACGATGGCGGTCACACATGGTCTAATGAACATTGGAAATCAATGGGTAAGATCGGGCAGACAGGCTACCGCACGATCTGGCGGCGGCTTGGTATGACACTTAAGCTCCGCGATCGCGTGTATGAAGTATCCGGCACTGACCCAGTCAAGATAGCCATCATGGGTGCGGAATTGCACGCGGATGGCACCAATGCCTAATCCTGTCGATAATAACACTCAGATTCCGGCGTCGCGTGTTGCGATCTCGGAAAAAGATATGCCTTCACGACCTTGGTATCGTTGGTTTTTTAATATCTATACGTCTGTAGAAGCTGGACGACGATATGGATCGTTTTACGATACGACGACACATACAGCGGTTGCTATCAACACAGCTTATCCGATCACATTTAATAATACATACCCTAATAACAACACCAAAATGTCTTATGGTGTTTATTTAGGAACAACAACTTCGCAAGTATTTGTAAACAATACAGCTATATATAATCTTCAATTTTCGCTTCAGTGCGCCAGCACGGCAGGCAGTGCAAAAAGTATATATGTTTGGCCCCGCGTTAATGGCGTTGATATTGCTCAGTCTGCTATTCAAGCCTTAATAGTAAACGGCACAACGACTGTTGTTACGTCCAGCTTTATGCTAAGTCTTAACAAAGGCGATTATTTTGAGTTAATCTGGTCAACTAATGATACGGGTATTACGCTGGCTCCACAAGCAGCGGCAAGTCCTGTTCCAGCTATCCCTTCGGTCATCTTGACCGTCACAAGTAATATAGGTGCTTAATGTCCGTTCTTTCACCTGTCGCCAAAATGCAATTTATAGACAGTTCAGGCGCTCCGCTTGTTGGAGGTTTGGTCTATACCTATGCTGCTGGCACAACGACACCGCTAGCAACTTATACGGATAGCACAGGCGGCACAGCCAATACTAATCCAGTAGTCCTAAACGCCAGAGGCGAGGCCGACATTTGGCTAGGCGCTAATACATATAAGTTTACATTAGCCGATGCTAATAATAGCGTCATTTGGACAGTTGATAATATCTCAGCGCCTACAACGGCGCAATCGCCTGTTCTTAGTGGTAATGTTGTTATTAATTCTAATTCATCTAACCCTGCGTTGACAGTCACACAGACCGGCTATGGCCCTGTGTTGAACTTTATTAAAGGAACTAACAGCGCGTTTTATCTGGATGCAAACGGCCATATAGGTTTAGGCACCACGACGCCCGCACAACAGTTGGATATGTGGGGCGGCACGTTACAGTTATCAAGCGCAACAGGCACGGCATATACGGATTTATCGGCTAATGCGACGGATTCTTTCTTTGCGGTGGCTAACGACCGTAATTTCACAATTCAGACAAATGGCGTTACGCGAGCAATAATTAATAGCTCTGGGGCAGCGTTTAGCGTGCCTATTACCGGCGTTGGCTCTAACCCACCAGGTATGATCGCCACTTTCGCTGGCGCAACAGCGCCTACTGGCTGGTTATTATGCGATGGCACGCAATACGCTCAAACGGCATATGCAAATCTTTTTGCTGCTATTGGGTCAGCATGGAATACAGGCGGCGAGACCACCGGTAACTTTAGAGTGCCCGATCTTCGCGGCATGTTTTTGCGTGGCACAGGATCAAATGGCGTTGTAAGTGGAGCTACTGGCCCCGCTGTTGGTGCAAGCCAGACAGATACATATTTGAACCATACTCACAACGTTACGGATCCAGGCCATTATCATCAAGTTGCATTTTTACAAGGTTCGCAAGCGCCGGGATCTGCGGAAACTGTCAAGCCTTATCCATCTACAGGATCATATTCGACAAATGCTGTTGTTACTGGCTTAACAGTAAACACATCGACGACCGGCGGAACCGAAACAAGACCTAAGAATTATGGCGTTCTTTATATTATTAAGACATGACAACACGACTGATAGACGACCGCGAAGACGCTTTAAAAGTGGGGTTTGTAGCCACTAATTGGCACATACCTATGACTTGGGAAGATTATATTAATGCGACAGCGGATTGGACTGTCAGAGGAATTGAACGGGACAATAAGATAATAGGGGCCATGTATTCCAAAAATGGCGAAACTCATGTATCTATATTACCTGAGTGGCGTCGTAAATGGCTGACAAAAGGTTTGTTGAAAGAGATCTTGACGGGGATGACACATACGCGTGTTACAGACGGCCATGATTTCATGTATAACATACTGGAAAGACTAGGTTACACTCCGCAAGCGGATGGAACCGTAGCAAGAGAGAAATAAAATGGGTTTTTCTAAAGCCGCCAACGCCCAGAATCAAGGCACTCAAGCAGCTATGCTTGCACAAGCGCAGGCGGCTCAAGATGCTCAACGCGCGATTGAACAAGGTCGAACTCAGGCTACTGACGCGTTAAAAGCCGGGCAAACTGGTGCAATAGGCGCGATTAATGAAGGCGTTAATGCCTATAATCCATATCAGCAATTTGGCACACAAAGCGCAAATGCTTTGGCTTATGGAATGGGTCTTGGGCCTAATACACCAAATGGCGGCGCGGCGGGCATAGGTTATGGCTCGCTTACCGCTATGCCAACAATAGCTGAACTTCAGATGGACCCAAGCTACGCTTGGCGATTGCAACAAGGTCAGGGAGCGCTTCAAAACAGTATTCGTGCGGGTATTGGTGGGGCTAATGCTGGCAGCGGCGCGGCTATGAAAGCGATCACGGATTATGGTCAAAACGCAGCCAGTCAAGAATATAGTAATGCTTATGCTCGGTTTATGCAGAACCGCCAAAATCAAATAAATATGCTTTCTGGTGGAGTAGGCACTGGCTTGACCGCAGCGGGCGGTATTGGCGGCCTTAAAACAAACGCAGCTAATGTCTATACAGGCACAGGCGCTAATTTAGCCAATACTTATACTGGCGCAGGCACAGCCTTGGCTAATAATTATAATGCTCTTGGTCAGAACATCGGGCAAGGCTACGCCAACATCGGTGCTAATAACGCCAGCGCTTATATGGGACCAACGAACCTAATGGCGCAACTTGCCGGTCAAGCTATTCAAGGCGGCGCTACGGCGCTTGGTGCGGGTAAGTTTGGTTCGCCATTCCCGGCGTCATACAATAAATCTATGTATGGGTGATAATAATGCCTATTCAATATCAGCCAGTTCCAGAATTTCAGGTTCCTAATCTGAACCTTATGGGCGCTTACGCCCAAGGCGCGGCGTTGCAACACCAACAGTTGCAAGAAGAGCGTTTGCGTCAACAAATGGATTTGGCTGAACGCGCTGCGGGAGTTACAGCTAATAAAGAATCGCGCGAAGCGTCTAAAGCTCAAATGGAAGAGCGCGTTAAGTTACAAGAACTAAAAGCAAAAGTTCTTGAGCACGCGAAGGCGCAATTACAAAACATTCCAGAAGGCGACGACGCGGCTTATCAAGCAATAATTGGTCAATATAAAGAAATGTTGCCCGATGAATATGCTATCGCTCAGAAAATGAAATGGAACGCTGACACACGTAAGCGATTCTTATTGACGCCAGAACAACAATATGCACAAGCCAAACCAGAGTATATGGAAGCTGGCGGTGAAGTATATAAAAAGACACCGCAAGGTCTTGTCCCTGCGCCTATTATTTCTGGCGAAGGTATGCCAAATACGCGCCAAGATTTAACAACTGATTTGATTAAAGACCGCGAACAATTTAGGGCAACACCTTATTTTGACGTAAATGCACAACGGGTTGGGTATGGCAGTGATACTGTAACACGCGAAGACGGGACAATTGAAAAAGTCCGTAAAGGAATGGCTCCTATTACGGAGCAAGACGCCGAACGTGATCTTCAACGTCGCATACAGACTGAATTTGTACCAAAAGCCGCAGCTAAAGTCGGCGAAGAAAATTGGTCGCGTCTGCCTGAAAATACGCGCGCTGCACTTACGTCTGTTGCCTATAACTACGGTAATATTCCTAGCCGTATCGTTCCTGCGGTTCAGTCTGGCAATCCAGAAGCGATAGCAAAAGCGATTGAAAGTCTTGCTGACGACAATAAAGGCGTCAATGCCGGTCGTCGGATGCAAGAGGCTAATATTGCTAGAGGCACTGGTATGCCAGGATCGCGCGCCGTCCCTGCTTTTGCAGCGGCGGGCGCACCTACGTTTATGGGCGGCCCACAAATTCAGCCGCCAATTAATATGATGGGCGCAGCGCCAGTTAACGCTATGGCCGCGCCACAACAGCCATTACAATCTATTGCTCAAGCGGCGCCTATATCCGCACCGCAGCCAGTAACAGTTGGCACGCGCAAACAAATTAAAGGTCAATCAAATATTGATAAAACTCTTGAAAAAATGATGGGGACATATGAGCAATTATTAACTTCTGGCGATATGATAAGCAGCCAAACGGCGGCTGCGGATCCGCTTGGCACATTGGGACGGTATCTTAAAGGAACAACTGTCGGTCAAGAAACCGAAAAAGCCTTGGGGTCTAAAGCTCAAGATAGACGTAATAGAATTTCCGCTCTACGAGGACAGCTTTTACAAGATATTAAAGAAGCAACTGGTCAGACATCTAAAGAACTTGATTCGAATTTCGAACTTAAAACAGCGTTGGAGCGTCTAGGCGATCCAACCATGTCGATTGAATCAATAAGAGCAATTGTTAGTGATATATCATCGCGGTATGGCTCTGGTAAAATTAAAATGCCAGAAGAGGACGCGGCTTCGATAGCACCTGTCGCGTCCGTCGCACCGCCATCTAATCGGCCTCCATTGTCTTCTTTCTATACGAGATAAAAATGTTTGATGTAGCTGGTGCAAAAGCGGCAGGATATTCGGATGCTGAGATCCAGCAATTCCTTATGTCTATGCCTGAAACAGCCGAAGCTAAAAAAGCTGGTTATTCAGACGCCGAAATATTTCAGCATTTTGGATTAGAAGCTGCGCCACAAAAGCCATCTGAAGGTTTAACCGTAGGGCGTGCGGCTGAAGTTGCTGGAGGCGCTATAGCACCTATTGCAGCGGCGGCGGGACTTGGCGGTCTTGTTGGTGGTCCTGTCGGCGCGGTTGCAGCTCCGGCAGCGTTAGGTGTCGCTGATCTGGCGACGACGCTTTACAACCTAGCAGCCCCCAAGATCGGCATGTCACAAGTTAGAACGCCGTCTGACATCGCTCGGCAATATCTGACGCCGCAATCTTTTCGTCCTCGCACACAAGCTGAAGAGTTATTAGCCGCAGGCGTCGAAGGTGCAGGCGGTGCTTTAACTGGCGCAGGTGCAGCTAATGTTTTAGCCAAACGCGCAGCCCCCGGCATCATGCGTAATGTATTAGCGACGATGGGCGAGCGCCCGTTTGTTCAAACAGGTGCCGGTGCAGGTGCGGCGGTAGCGCCCGTCCGCGCTGAACAAATAGGTATTGAAGATCCTCGCGCGCTATTAGCGACAAGTCTTGTTGGCGGTTTGGCTGGCGCACATGGAGCGGCGGGGTTACAACGAGGTATTGAATCGGCTGTAACCGCAGGACAACGCGGTGCATTACGCTTGGTTGGCAAGCCACCATCAACTGAAGCACTTGGCGAACGCGCGTCGGAAGCATTTGAAAAAGCAACTTCGCTTGGAGTTCAATATGATCCACAAGCATATCAATCTTTTTCAAGCGGTTTAGAGTCTAGCCTTAAAGGTTATGATCCTGACTTTTCTAAATTTGCCGACGTAAAAGTAGCTGTTAACAAATTAAAAGATCTTGACAGCCAGCCATTGACTATTGAGCGATTGCATAACGCGCGTCAGATGCTTGGCGTTTTGCGCGGTGACAAAGAAAAAGACGTGCGCCGCATGGCGGGTATTTTGACAAACAAACTAGATGATTTTGTCACAAATGAAAAAAATACTAATGTTGCTGCGCGCATGACTACGGCGGGACGCGATGCCGCTGACGCTCTTATGTCTGGTATTAAAGACTATAAAATGATGAGCAAAAGTTCAGAAATTGAGCGTTTGATTGAACGCGCTGACTTATCAGGTGGGTCTGCCGAAAATATTGAAACACAATTTCGCACATTAGCGAAGAACGAAGGACGTATGCGTCGGTTTACTCCTGATGAACAGACTATGATAAAACGAATTGCAAAAGGTTCGGAAGGATCAGCGTTGGCTAATTTTGCGAGTCGTTTTGCTCCTTCGCGTAGCCCGGGTATGCTTGCAACGCAGGCTCTTGTTGGAGGTTATGGTTTATCTAGTGAAGATCCATATGCGTTTTACGGTGCGGGCGGCGCAGCTTTAGCTGGTGCAACAGGCCGCGCTGTTCGTAATGCACTAGCTCGACGTGCTGCGCGTAATGTTGCTGCTATGACACGCGGCGCACCTACGGCAGTTCCCTTTTCTGTTGAATATGCTCCTATTGTCGCACCTATAGCGACGCAGGGCGTAAACGCGATGGCGAGATGAAAATGAGCGAATATCAGTTCTTTTTTAATGTCGCCACGGCGATAGTGAGCGTCACTTTTGGATGGGTGCTTAACACCATATGGGGGTCATTAAAGGATCTTCAGACGGCTGACAAGGCGCTTGTCGATAAGGTCGCATCAATTGAGGTGCTTGTGGCCGGACGATATGTGACGCGCGATGAGTTTAATACGTCGCTTAACGCGATTTTTTCTAAATTAGATCGTATTCAAGATCTCATTTCTCAAAAGGCAGACCGATGACTTGGCCGCTTCAATCACAGTGCGATGCGTTCTACGGCAATCCTCGCGGTCGTAATGGCCGCGCTTCAGCGCAATGGGAAAAAGCTAACCTTGTTCGAGTCAACCCGCCATTTAAAATGCAGTTTGCTGGCAAGCCGATCACGTCAATTGCCATAAATAAGAAATGCGCGGACAGTTTGTCACGGATTTTTGACGCAATATGGCTTGCATCTGGTAAAAATCAAAAAATAATTGACGATTGGGGCGTCTCTGTCTTTTCAGGGTCATATAACTATCGTGTAATGCGCGGCGGTAACGTATTGTCAATGCACGCATATGGGTGTGCTATTGACCTT
>Ga0007870_1000366_pt1 | contig 15075 bp, 8 predicted proteins | sample CryBogCBH04Jul08_FD_71207 | JGI IMG/M metagenome (GOLD analysis project Ga0007870, IMG submission 71207) | Freshwater microbial communities from Crystal Bog, Wisconsin, USA - CBH04Jul08 | ecosystem: Environmental > Aquatic > Freshwater > Lake | place: Crystal Bog, Wisconsin, USA | collected...
AACAGATAGTCTCCGGAAGTAATACTTTTTGCAGGGATACTTATTTTTGATTTACCCGCTGTTTCTGACCAAATAATCCGACCGCTGTAATCCATGAGCTGCAACAAGGTTCCATCAGTGAGATTGTCTATCTGCCAATGAGATTTTGCAGGGTTGGGGTAAACAGAGAGACCTTGTTCGGATGGTGTGACGACACCCAATGGTAGTGAAACATCTTTTACACAGCTTTGAAAAGCGCAAATTGTCATAACATCCGGATTAGAAATCAGTGAATCCATAGTTTGTGCCCAATTGAAGGTAAATAGCTGTGTATCAGCACTGTTATAGATCTTCACAATGGTATCGGTAGTCGCACTATGCAGATCCAACTCAAGAAAAGTATGAAACAAAGGAGTTGACAATGGGCAGGAGGTTGTTTGCACAACCCTCACATAAACTATTGTGCCAACCTGATTCCAATAGAGTTTGTATTTGGGATAACCCTGGCCATATATCCACTCATTGAAAAAAGTGTCCATACTTACACCGTAAATAGAGTCTGTTATTCTTTGGAGGTCGGCCGTTTTTGCATTGGAATATGCATATTCATTCTGGTAAGCCTGCAATACTTTAAAAAACAGGCTATCGGCTGGTGCTGCATAGCGCAGCATCGTAACTACTCCCTGGCCTTTGGCATACACCAAATAAGGACTGAACAAAGTGGTCGCAGTGCTTGTATCTGTAACAAAAACCGATCCGCAATAATTAGCCAACGCCTGACTGAGATACATTTTACGATGTGCCCGTCCGGCAGCTTCACCCCAAAAACGGGAAAGGAATAATTGTTCTGAAAATGTGGCAAAACCCTCACTCAGCCACACATCCCCCCAATCCTGAAAACTGACATGGTCACCAAACCATTGGTGGCACAGCTCGTGGGCAATAATCCAGGTCCAGGGTGTGAATGTGGAGTAGGGGTTGCCAATTGTAGTCATGGTTTGGTGTTCCATGCCACCCGGCAATTCACTGTAGCACATGCCATATTTCTCCTTCCAGAACGGATACCTGCCATAGAGGGAATCGTAGAAATTGATGATAACACCTATGCTGTCGTATTCAGCCAGATATTCTGGGTCGAAAGTTGCTGTGTCGTAAAAGAAATTTTGAATTAACATGGAGTCGGTGCTGCCTGTGAAATGCATATACGAGTCGAATTGAACGTACCTGGCTGCAGATATCGAAATAAGATAATACAAAATAGGATACTTCGTCTGCCAGTGGAATTGCCAATAGCCGGGATGAGTCGCAGAGTCGATATTTAGCAATACTCCATTGCTGCCATCACGCACTCCTGCCGGCACGGTTACAAACATATCTACGGTATCTATTTTGTCGTCAAGATCCTGTTTGGCAGGCCACCAGTTTTTTGCTGCATACGGGTCGCTGAGGGAATAGGTGACGTGTGTGCCATGAGATGATGTAGCATTTGTGAGTGCATTGAAAAAACCTCCGGATGCAGTGGGTGTGCCATGATAGGCAATATCGGCCGTAAAATAAGTGCCTGCAGCAAGGGGTCGGGTCAGAGCAATTGTACGCACATTGCCCACTCGGGATACAGAAACAGCAACGCCATTAAATTTCGCCGAGTCCAGAGTCATCGAACTATCCAATTCAAACACATAGTTTGTCATGGAATCAATTGTTGAAACAGCCCAGGTCATAACATCGCCGTATATGTGGGTAGAGGTGTCGGTGATGTTGATATGAAATGTCAAATGCTTCATGTCGTAATTTGCCTCGGCCGGGCTCGCCATAGTTACCCTTGAACTGTTGTGCTTTTTTTTTGGCACGGGTGTTGCAAAAGCCATATTTGAACAGAACCCTGTTAAAATAAACGTGGCAATCACACAGTTAAGCATCCTCTTCATAAAACAATGTTTTAGTCAATAATTATATAAGCGTATAAAATTATTGAAGATTTTGGTTTCTACAAAAAGATAATACCTCGTGATGCAATTTACAGACAATCGTTTACAGGTAGTTTTACAAAAAATACCGTTCCCTCGTTCGGCTCGCTTTCCACCGAAATAGTACCACCCAGTGTTTCCACCTGTGTCTTGGTCATATAGAGTCCCAGTCCTTTGCCTTCTATATTCGTTGCAAACCGCTTATAGAGTCCAAATACCTGTTTCCCAAATCTTTTCAAATCAATACCACAGCCATTGTCTCTTACTGCTATCACTATGTCACCACCTTCCAGCCGGGTTGTTATCGAAATCTCTGGTCTGCGTTCTGCGGACTTGTATTTAATGCCATTGTTCACCAGGTTGTACAAAATGCTTTCTGCATAGCTTTTTATGGTACTGATTTCCGTTGCATTTTTATCAAATTGGCAGTTGATCTCAACTCCCGCGTCAGTCAGGTCCTTTTGCAACGTCTCGATTACCTGGCCAACGAGCGCTTCAATATTTACTATTTCTCTTTTTACGCTAAGATTCGAGCGGGTTTCCAAAATGCTGTTCAGATCTTTTATTACATTATCCAGTTTTTGTACAGCTGTATTTATAAATTCCAGACACGTTTGTTGTTCCTCTTCGGATGTATCTGGCAGACCTAGCACACTCATGATACCAAGAATATTGGCAACCGGCGATCTGAGATTGTGGGATACGATGTAATTGAACTGCATGAGTTCATTGTAGCGGTTGTTCAGGTCTTTTGCGGTACGTTCCAACTCCTGCTCGCGGTTTTTCAACTCGGTAATATTCTTGATGGAGCCATACAATTCTATAATCTTTTCGTTTTCATCCAATATTGGTTTAATGTGATCGTAAAGCCAGATGTATTCGTTGGTTGCTAAATTTTTAAGTCGATAAATGCACGACAATGGTTGCCTTTTTTCTTCCAGCTCTGCCGCGCATTTTTCCACATTTGACTTATCATCGGGATGAAGCGTATTGAACCAGATGTTCTTCCCGCCAATAATGTCGTCAGGCTCGTAGCCTGTAAACTCCTTAAGCTTGCCCGAAATAAATTTTATGGGATTATGAAATTCAGAACCCATTTGGGGTTCTACAACATAAAAAAGTTCGTCAGAGGAATCAATTATTTTCCTATGCAGCTCAGCCAATTCTTTGAACTGGGTTTCTTTCAGTTTTTTCTCGGTTATGTCTCGCATCAGGGCTTGCGTACCTACAATCACATCATTTTCAATCACCACATTTACATGGGCCTCTACCCAAATCATTGTGCCGTCCGCTTTTATTCCAAGAAACTCATAGCTATCCGGAACTCTTTCACCATTTATCCGTCTGTTGTGCTGCTCCCGCAAAAGCATCCTGTATGATGGCGCTATTGAATCTTCCATGACGCGATTGTTCATCTGCCGTTCGTCGAACCCAAATATTTCGCAAAATCTCGGATTTGCGTAGATCACATTTCCGTGTACATCATCAGCTACAAAACCTTCATGCATATTTTCCAGTAGCAGTTTATACCGTTCCTGCGCTTTCTGCAGCGCTTTTTCCGCCTCTTTGCGTCCGGTAACATCCATGATCGTACCTTCGATACAACTTGGATCGCCGTTTTCATCAAAAACAAGCGAAACATTTTCTATAGCATATACTTCTTTACCGTCTTTTAGGCAGAAGCGCGTTTCCCGCCCGGTGATTCTCCTGTTTTGCGATTTTGGAGTATCAGAAAAGTCAGTATAATACTGACTGGTATATAACTCTGCCGCTGGTTTTCCAACTATGTCAGACGCCTGGCTGAAACCGAGTAGACCCGCAAAGGCATCATTGCACTCCAGTATTACATTATCCATACTGGCTCTATAAACACCGGCGGGATTTCTATCAAACAGGCTCCTGAATCTTTCCTCGCTGCTGCGTGTTTTTTGTTCGGCAAGTTTTCTGTCAGTAATATTTGTAGAAATGATGAGAACAGAGACGATGGCACCATTTTTTTCAATGCCTGTCATTCTTACAGAATACCAGGCAAGATAAAAATCATTGACATATCCAGACAATTCAAATTCAGTTTGAACACCCTGAAATGCTTTATCTATGCATTCCTTGTATTTTCTCTGCGATCCCACAGGTACAAAATCAAGAATACAGCGCCCGGTTACTTCATTGGCCGAAAGACTTGGGTGCTGTCTGTTCATGTAAGTTATTGCATAATTTTTATCAACCGTAATAAGGAGATCGGGGGTGTAGTCATTAATAAATTTCAACCGGGACTTCATTTCTTCCATCCGCTCGTCATTCCGTTTCTTTGTTATTACTATGGCTGCGTGATGGGAAAAGCGGACAATGGTTTGTTTTAGCCCGATATTCAAATCATTGTCACTGAAGAAACTTACAAAACCCAGAAAACGGTTCCTTGCAAAAATCGGCAAAACGCCGGCCGTAATCACTTTATGAAGTTCATTTCTGCACGTCTCCATACAGTTTTCTTGCATCAATTCGGAGGCAATCCTGGCGATGTCTTCTTTTTGGTTAAAAAAAACATTCTTTTTTTGTTGCATTATTTCGCCTACCATGCCCATTTCCGCACTATTAGCCGAGAGACTCAAAACACTTCTCGCTTTATAATTTACCAGTCTTGTTGTGTTTTGATTGGTTGCTGTAAGTACCAGCGAATTGCTTTGTTCATCGTAGAGATACAGGTTACTGCACCTGATTCCGGTTATCTCATCAAGCGCCTTCAATAATAGCTGAGCTATTTCGGTGATGGTATCGCCCCTGAGGATAGACTGATTTATTTTCTCGGCGTTAGAAATTTCTCTGAGACTCAGGATGTTCTTTTCTTCCGCCCGCTTCTTATCGTCTACAATATTGCTAATGGATATATACCTTCGGATCTGATTGTTTTCGTCGAATACCGGGGTTACAACCCCTGCTGTCCAAAAGAAAGTATTGTCGCTCGCCCTGTTCTTGATCTCGCCGCGCCAGGTAATTCCTTTCGAAACCGACCCAATAATCTCACTGTAGAAATCAGCAGAATGAAAACCTGATCTCAAAATTTTTATAGACTTACCTACAATTTGTTCTTTTGTAAATTTTGCAAAAGTGCAGAAAAGATCATTTACCTGAAGAATGCGGCCATCCAGACCAATTTCTATAACCAGCAAAGAGTTTTCAATACTTTTTTTGAAGAAATGGTCTTCTGATTGGTTTTGTAATGCTGTCGGGTTCCTGGTTATGTCTGTTATGTAAGATTCAATCAGTTCCTGCGATGCCCCGTCAACATCCTGTGTGCGAAAAACTTCTTTTACCCATTTTGTATCGCCATTTTTTGTTTTAATACGGTATTCTATTGTATTCTTGTTCTGTTCTTCGTTCTCAATGCGATACGATAAGGGTTTTAAAACCTTCTCCCTGTCTTCATCATAAATCAGATCATAATAATTTAAGTGGCTTGCTGAAAGCAATTCATTTGCTGAATATCCGGTGATCGCACTACACCCGTCAGAAACCCAAACGATTTTTCCACATTTTCCGGCCATCCTCCTCATCAGCATACCTGGGATCAAATAGAACAAGCCCTCGATGTTTTCATTTATTATCTGTGGAATATCGTTGAAGTTATCTAATTTCATTTTAAATGAATCTTGCTATGTTTGTAATGTTCAAAATTGATGAATAGTTTATTACGTTATCTTGGAGAAGGTATCGCCAAATATAGACAAGATTTTGTAAAAACTGAAATTAGATTAGATTAAGTTTACTTTTATTTTTGATAAAAATGGTTTGAATGATTAATTGTTTAATTTGCAATTAAAGTTTCTATACATAGAAATCAATAACAAGCAAAAATGCTATTTTAGATCGACAAACTAAATAACTTTATGTGAATTACATTGCTTAAAAAAAATTATAAAGAATTACCCAATACTTTTTAAAAATGGTACGTCTTAGTACTGTAGAGAAATGTATTGAAAATTAAGTCTGGCTTCATCCAGATCAGATTTTTGACGGGATTATGGAATTAAATTATTATTCTTCTGGTGTTTAACTAAAAAACGCGATTGTGCTTGATTTATGCCCGCTTACTCTGAAGAGCAAATATTAGCAGGGTGCCGTGACAAAAAACGGGCATACCAGGAACAGTTGTATTGTAACTACTACAGCCTGTTTCTGAAAATATGTGCACGCTATGCGCGGAATATGCTGGATGCAGAGCAATTGTTGAATGATGGTTTTTTAAAAATATTTAATTCCATAGACCAATACAAGAATGCAGGGTCGTTTGAAGGATGGATGAAAAAAATAATAGTCAATACCTGTCTCGACTATTTGCGGCTGGTTGGACAAAAAGAGGAAATGAGTATGAGCGAGAAGTCCGTACCGGCTGAGGAAAGTAATGTGTCTGTTTCCAATTACTGCATTGAAAACATGGAGTTCAAAGAGATGGTCCGGCTTATTCAGTCAATATCACCGGTGTCCCGAACAGTATTCAACTTATATGTATTTGAAGGATACAATCATAAGGAAATTTCAGAGCAGTTGAACATCAGTATAGGCACTTCGCAGTGGCATCTACACTATGCTCGGACATTTCTGCAGGAAAAAATAAAAAAAAGTGAACATAAAATAAAATCGTATGAGACCAGAAGAATTTGACGAACTGATCAGAGCTAAATTTGATCAGAACGAATTTGACTTCAATCCGGATAACTGGAAAAAGTTACAGTTCAGGCTTGATTTTCAACCATCAAGGCGCTCCGTAGCCATTTGGTGGTTCCCACTACTGGGCATGGCAGCGGTTTTAGCAGCAGTTTCTGTTGGGTTTGCAACCTATTTGAAGAATGCTGTACCAGCCAGACGCAATGTCGCGCCAATTACTGCAGTTAGAAGAAAATCAACCAATGAAACGACAAATAAAGCTGCAATGCATATCCTTACGGCAAAGCAGTCTGAAGAAAGTCTGAAAGTAATTGCTGAACACAAAGGCAATAATGTGAATGCAGTAAATGATTCGATAATCGTGGTTGAAAAAGATGGCTTTATTGGTATTAACCGGGATAATGCATTGAAAAATTTTGAATTGCAAAAGAAAAATGAAAAAACCCGGGACAAACCTGAGGTTATAGATCTGGCCGGCAATAGTGAAATGGTTAAAGCGCAGCGTCGTAAGAAAATAATAACGGATGAAGGGAGGGATAAAGAAATTGCTGAATACCGGTCACAGACAAATTTGAAAAAATCAACATCGACTATCGACATTCTGGGTGGCGTGAACTGTGCAAGCAGAAATTGTGCCAGCGGATTTACCATCGGCACATCTGGTAAAATCATGATTTCCAAACGCGTTTTTCTGGAGGGTGATCTTGCATTTGCCGGTAGCAGCAATACACAACAAACAGCCTCGCTTTCTGAAAATGGTTTTTCAGGTTTGTTCACCACAAGTGTTGCCGCAAGAACAACAGATGCGTCGGCACAAGCAACTCCATCTGCGCTGCCATACTCCATAAAAACCGGAAATCAGGCGTTCAATATGTATTATGCTCAGTTTACTCCAAAACTAGGCTACAATCTCACGCATAGAATTTCGGTTGGTTTTGGCCCCGATTTTCAACAGGCTTTGCAGGACAACAGGCCTGAAGCTGCTGTGCTTGCCAAATACAACTATCTGGTTACCCCCCTTTTCGACTTTGGTTTTGTAGGCAAAACAGAATTTTCCCTTACTTCAAAAGTCAGGGCGGCATTTTATTACCGCAAAGGCTTCAACAATTTTATTAATCCTATGGACAAGTTCATAGACCGTGATTATTTTCAGGTACAAATGAAGTATGCCGTATTCAATCATCTGAAATCCAGACAATAGCCCCTGATAAATTTGAATCATCTAATAAGCCGGCGCTTTGTTTGAATCAAAGCGCCGGTCTTTTCTTATTTATTAGCATTCTCTTCTTCTGTTTCATTAAATCCATCATCAATGGGTTCCCACAACTCTATTTTGGTGCCATCAGGATCTAAAATGTGTGCGAATTTTCCGTATGAGTATTCCTGCATTTCGCCTATCGGCTCAATGCCCTGAGTCTTAAGATGATCCAAAATTTCGATAAGATTGTCCACCCTGAAATTGATCATAAAATCTTTCCTGCTCGGCGCGAAATAAAGCGTGTCTTTCGAAAAAGGACTCCAAACCGTATGAGCCTTTTTATCCGGATTGCCCAATTCGCTCCATTCAAATGTTGCACCATAATCGTCGGTTGCTAACCCGAGGTGTTCGGTATACCATTTCTTTGTAGCTTGTGGATCGTCACTTTTCAAAAAAATGCCGCCGATGCCCGTAATTTTTGCCATAATTTTCTAATTTATATTGTTTGCAATTGAGAACCTTTTTCATTTACTGCAAGGCTGTGGCCTGACCCTAGTTGTAATGTAAAATTGATATCCTGATGACCAGCCGGAAAGTCGAAACAAACCGGAAAATCATATTCAGCCACCTTGTCCCACAACAGCTCACGTATGCTTTGGCCGAAAGGTCTTTCTGTGTCTTTCAGTTCTGTAAAACCACCAAAAATAATGCCTGCCAGATGTTCAAATTTCCCGGCGCGTTTAAGTTGTGTCATCATCCTGTCTATATGATAGAGGTATTCGTTCAAATCTTCAAGAAACAGGATTTTTCCCGTTGTATCCACTTCCGATGCCGTACCCGTAAGGTGGGCTATAAGCGAAAGATTGCCACCCGTGAGCAGGCCTTCCGTGTTGCCCGGCCTGTTGAATTCTGATGCCGCCGCAGTGTAAGATAATGGCTTTCCCTCAAGAGCATTTCTAAAAGACAACAAGAAATCTGTATGTTCCGTTTCCGGTTTAAAATGGCCGCACATGGGGCTGTGCAGTGATTGTATACCGAATTTCGCCTGTAGGTGATTGTGCAAAACCGTGATATCGCTGAAACCGCAAATCCATTTTGGCTTTTTTTTAAATTTTGAGAAATCAAGTCTGTCGATAATCCTGCTCACGCCATAACCACCCCGTCCCATGAGTATTGCGTCAGTTTCCTCGTCATCGAGCATCAATTGCAGGTCGGCCGCGCGCTCTTCATCAGTGCCTGCAAAGAAATATTGCCCGGTTCCAATCGTCTTACCCAATTTTACCCCATACCCCCACTTCTCAAGTATCGCGATGCAGGGTGCAACTCGCTCCCACGATACATGTCCTGATGGGCAGGTAATGCCAATAACTGAACCTTGATACAGTGGCCGGGGTTGATTCATGCAATATGTTCTATTCGGAATCTAAGATAGACAGATTTCGGCAGAAAAAAAACTTTAACAAATACCAGAAAGTCGCTTTCAAAAACCCGGAAGTATTATCATAACATACTTAATGCATTTTTGCTACTGTTTCAATCCATTCCGATGCATATTGACTTTCATATTGTGTCCTCCTGATATTAATTCGTATTTTATACACACCAGGCTTCAAATAATATTTTTTAACTATTATATAAATATCTCAAACATTTCCTACCTTTATCAAGTCAAAATTTACCACATTATTCCATAGTTGTAGTTGTAACAGCACAATCAAATTCCTTTTTTAATTAAACATTAAAGTTATGATACAGGCAAGTATGATTCCATTATACGTAAAAATTATTGCCGGGGTGTTTGCACTAGCAAATATTGGCTATGGAATCGTGGGTTACTTCAAACCGTCGCAGGCATTCGAAAATGGAACAGAGGGTGTGGATGTGCTGGGCAAAGGCGCTAGATACGCCGGCTACGAATATGCATCCAGAAATCTGGCCATTGGCCTCGGACTGGCAATAGTATCCGTCTTCGGTTCGCCTGAATCAATTGTGATTGTGATGACCATTCGGGCTTTGATTGAAATACAGTCCATGTTGATAAATATATCTCTCAAAAAATTCAATGAAGGCTTCATAACGGCAGTAGTTTTTCTGGCAATTGAAATATTTATAATTGTTAAAATGTTTGTCTAGATTGAATTACGGCCGCACGGAGCATCAGTGGGTATTAGGTGATTCGTCAAAATTTTTACTCGTAAGTGTTTGCAGCTATATTTTATTGTTTCTTTTCTTAAATAGCATAAATATCCCTTAATAGCAATAACTTTGCACAAACATACGTAGATTGTGCCGGATGTAATTCATTTACTATCAGACCATATAGCGAACCAGATAGCTGCCGGCGAGGTAATACAAAGGCCTGCTTCGGCTGTAAAAGAATTGCTGGAAAATTCGATTGATGCCGGCGCTACCGAAATCCAGCTCATTGTCCGTGATTCTGGCAAGGAACTGATTCAGGTCACCGACAACGGAAAAGGGATGAGCCCTACCGACGCACGCATGAGCTTTGAGCGACACGCAACATCCAAAATCCGCAATATCGACGACCTGTTCACTATACGCACCATGGGTTTCCGCGGTGAGGCATTGGCATCGATAGCGGCTGTAGCGCAGGTTGAGATGAAAACCAGGCAAAATGACGAGTCGGTAACCATGGGTACGAGAATAGTAATAGAAAGCACTGAAGTAAAACTACAGGAACCCTGCGCAATGAATCCCGGCACTAATCTGATGGTGAAAAATCTCTTCTACAATGTGCCTGCCCGCCGTAATTTCCTGAAAAGCGGCACAACCGAATACCGCAATATTCTGGATGAGTTCAACAGGATTGCCCTGGCACACCCTGGCATAGCTTTCCGGTTATGGCACAATGGCACTGAGCAATTTCATCTGGATGTTGGCAGTCTCAAAACCCGTATTGTGGCTTTGCTGGGCAATCATATGGAAAAGAAGCTGGTACCTGTTACGCAACAAACAGATGTTATTGATATTCATGGTTTTATTGGTAAGCCCGAGACTGCAACGAAAACACGCGGCAATCAATATTTCTTCATCAACAATCGGTTTATTCGCAATTCTTACCTGAATCATGCTGTGACCAATGCCTACGATAACCTGATTGAAAAAGAACACTTTCCTTTCTACGTCTTATTTATTGATGTCAACCCCGCCAAAGTTGATGTGAACGTACATCCAACCAAACAGGAAGTGAAATTTGACGATGATAAACTGATATATGCCTACCTTCAGGCGGCTGTAAAGCACGCACTGGCCAGAAACAATATTGCGCCAGCCCTTGACTTCACATTGAGCAAGGAAATTCAGCATCTTCCGGCGGTTCAGAAACCGGTTACGGAAGACGATTATGAAAAAAATAAAGAAGGTTACTTATTCAGCGTTTTTTCTGACAGAAATCAGGCACACGTTATAGAAAAAAAGGATAGCCTCAGGAACTGGAAATCGCTTTATGAAATTGCTTTACAATCGGTGCCCGGGGAGCCGGAAAAGACTGAGAACGCATTTTACGGCCCGGTTGTGCAGGCATCATTATTACCCAACACAGATTCTATACCGGCCGGCAACAACAGCCTTTTGATTCATGGCACGTATATCATCACTACAATAAAATCGGGCATGATGCTTGTTCATGTTGGGCGCGCCAGAGAGCGGATCATTTATGAAAGGTATCTTGATGAATGCGCCGGAAAAAAGGCTACATGCCAGCAGTTGTTATTCCCCGAATCCTACGATTTCGCCCCTCTGGATACTGCTATGCTTACAGAATTAATCCCCGATCTGTTTGCAGCAGGTATAGATGTTCGCCACCTTGGCGGTAATACCTTTGTCGTAAACGGGCTGCCACCCGGTTTACAGCCCGGAGTGGCAAGAGGCCTGATCGACGAGATATTGGAAAATCTGAAACACGAATCGTCGAATGTCCTGACCCGGCGTACAGAATTGATCATAGCAGGGCTTGCAAAGCGAGCAGGCCAAAGCAATCAGCTATTATCTACTCAGGAACAACAACAAGCCCTTATCGACGAACTATTTGCATGCAGCCAGTCTGAATACACCCCGGATGGCAAAAAGGTATTTATATTGCTACGAAAAGATACTATTGAAGATTGGTTCGGCTAAAAAGAATTTCTCCCAAAAACATTCATAAAGACACCCTATTTGGAAATTATTTTTTTATCACCCAGCAACTGCGAATTCCACACCTATAAAAAAGTTTCGCAACCCCCGAAAAAAGTGAAATAAGACAAGTAGTGTGCAAGCGGTTTCTACATCGTTCCTCTGGCACCAAACCATGATCATCTACAACTTGAACGACATAGTAAAACTAGTTCCTTCATTTACCTTTGAAGTCACAGCTATTTTACCACCCAATGCTTCCACCTGCATCTTTACCATATACAGCCCCATACCCGTGCCGGAACTATTTTGATCAAACCGCTTAAATGGCCGGAACAAAGCCTGTCCGTGTTTTGTCAAGTCTATTCCCGTTCCATTGTCAGAAAAAACTATTTCAAGCATATCTACATTTTTACAACTTCTTATCCGGAGCACCGGAGGCACGCCAGGCCTGTGATATTTAATACCATTAGATATCAAATTAGAAAATATGCTGTGCAAATAGCTTCTGGATGTGTACATACAACCCGCCGAAAGAAAATCTGTATAGATAGTTGCTCCGGCATCTTTCAATAGTAAACCTATGCTGAGTTTAATGTTTTGCACCAATTCTTCAAAAAATACTTCTTCACGTTGGCCTGTCTGTCTGGCTTTCACCTCAAGCAAGTGGTTCAGGTCTTTTGTAATATTATCAAGAATTATTGCAGATGAAGAAATACCATCAATGATAGTCTGGAAATCGGTTCTTTCTTTGTTTTCGCCATTCATCAGGTCAGTAAGCCCAATCAGGTTTGCAATAGGTGCTCTCAGATTGTGCGACACTATATGAGAAAATTGTTCCAGATCCTGATTTCTGCTCGTGAGGTGCTGTATCAAAGCATCTCTTTGCAATTCTGCCTCTTTTCTTTCTGTGATATCCATTATAGCGCCAAATAGCGTCTCAGGCCGCCCGTCTTTATCAAATTTTAGTTCTCCGAACCCCAATACCCAGCGCTCTTTTTCATCTGATATTCTGATGATTTTATATTCTTTGTGAAAATTTCTGTGCATGCCAATCACTTCTTGCTCCAAATAAGTTTTCATCATGTCCCGGTGGTCAGGATGTATAATCCCAAGCCACGACTTAAAGTTTTTTTGATATTCATGTTGAATACCAAAAACCTTGTCCATCACCTGACTACTAGTCCAAACATCATTTTTTATGTCGTAGGTATACGAACCAATGTGTGCTATCTCCTGAATCTCAGTGATTTTTTTTTCAGTCGCTGCAAGCGATTTCTCAACTTGCTTTCGCACTATAGCATTACCAATCAGCAAACTGAGGTCCTCGAAGAAATAAATAATTTTTTCTGTGAAAGCATCTTGTCTAAGATCATTGAGTTGAATAGTACCTATAGCACTGCCGTGAGATCTGATCGGTATTATTGCTATCGAGGAGTAACCCATTTTTACGCAGGTGTTCCGGGGCATGTATCTGGGGTCATCTTCCGGCGCCATGTCCAGCATAGGTAAAGAATTGTTGGTCCAGAAGCTGCCGTATCTGGTTTTATGAGTGTCATTCAGTGTGCGCCCGCCACCGGATAATACCAACCCGCAAGTACAAGCCAATTTAGTTTTGTCTATAGACGAACAAGCACTCAGATCAGCTGTATGAATCAGTGAATTTTCGGTTTTAAGAAAAACCGTGGGAAATCCCTTTTCAGAAAAGAACGGAAAATCATACCCGTCCTGCAGGCGGATACCTACAGCAGAATAATTCGTTTCAGAATGAATTGCCTCTACAACACTTTCAATAGTCTCTTTGAGACCGGTATCCATATCCAGAATCACCGATACTCTGAAGGACAATGACTTTAATCTCTCACTATTCACGATTGAAGTTTTTTGGAAAAAGCAGAAATGCGCCAGGAACAATAAATGACGGCACGTTATTGCAAAAGTGACACGTTTTTCTTCAATGGAAAATGATTCAAATCACAATCGTATAAAATAAAATAATTAAACAATTATTTAACAAACGCTATTTCATATATGTATGGATGTTTTTGCGTAAAATTCAATATATCAACGTAAAAAAAGCCTGACAGATTATCTTTCTGCCAGGCTTTTCATGAAAAATAGTTCTCTATTCTTTTACAAATGTCTTTACGGACACATCATTAATCTTAATAAAATAAATACCAGCAGGATAATTGCTAATGTCCAGAGTCATTTGATTTTCTGTGCCAGCTGTCTGGTATACTTCCTGACCCATGATATTGCCAATTACTACATTAGATAGTTTCACCGGCGAAGAAATGGTAACCTGATTGTTTGCCGGGTTCGGGAAAACAGACAATTCTGTTATTGTTGCAGCAATATTAGCAGCCGATAGCGGGCAAGAGGACGAACGGTTCACATACATTTTAATGGTATCGGCATTTGTTCCATTGCTCACACTTACAGTAAAGAAATCAGTACCACTGTAAACTGTAGTCGGTACATAATTCACGCCTGCAGGGAATGACAGCATGTTCACGCCATTGGATGTCGCTGTAGCCGGGAAGCCGGTAAGCGTGCCATAAGAAGGACCGGATACAACCGACCAGGTTTCAGTAACGCCGGAGTCTATATCTGCAATAGACAGCAATGTATCAAGACCATAAGTATAGGTTTCGCATTGGTTCACCGTTTGAGCGGGTCCAAAAGCAAATGCCGGTGTGTTTGTCAGATAAACGAGTTTCCTAATGCGGTTATTAGCCCAATCGGCTATGTAAATGGTTCCTTTGGTGTCTATGCACAATCCATGTGGATGGTCCATGTTGGACATAGGTGAAGAAAGGTAATCAGAATAGCTCTGAGCGCCAAAGTTGCCGCCAACAATAAACAAGGTATCGCTTGTAGTTTTAAGCGATCTGCATGAGCAACTCATTTCATTGCAGTATACATCGCCATTGTGGTCTGTGCACACACCTGTTATGGTGCCAATAGTTGCTGTAAGAGCAGGTACGCCATAAGTTGCGCCGGTCGGCGCAGAAGAACCGATCACGGTATTGATGTTGCCGGTTGCAGCACTTATTTCCCTCATCACAGAATTGTTATAACCCGACGGGAATGCACTGTTCTGGTCGGCAAAATAAACATTGCCAAACAAAT
>Ga0007870_1000367_pt1 | contig 15013 bp, 19 predicted proteins | sample CryBogCBH04Jul08_FD_71207 | JGI IMG/M metagenome (GOLD analysis project Ga0007870, IMG submission 71207) | Freshwater microbial communities from Crystal Bog, Wisconsin, USA - CBH04Jul08 | ecosystem: Environmental > Aquatic > Freshwater > Lake | place: Crystal Bog, Wisconsin, USA | collected...
TTGTTATTGTTTTTTTTATATAAAAAAACTTGTTTTGTTTGTATAAGTTTAGATAAAGGATTATCTATATATTTTTTAGACATTTTATTTAATTAATATTATTATTTTATTTTTTATTTTCATATTTTTTTAATAATTGTTGTATATTATTATAAGAAACTGTGTCACTATAATATATACAAAATGTATTATTTTGTTCAAACATTTTACTAATAATATACATGTCAAATAAAAATAATTTTATATCATTTAAAAATCCATCTTTTAATATTAAATTATGAAAACGTTTTATATATCCTAAGTCTGATTCATTAAAATTACTATATAAAAAGGATTTTTTATCTATAGTATCTTTGTATTCTATAAAATATTCACATGCATTATACCTAAACTTATCATATACTTCAAAATAAAACATATTATTCATTTTTTTAATTTGATTTCCCATTTTATATACAATATGTTGGTTATTTACAAAAGTATTACATAATAAAGGCACAATATTGCGTGTTATTATACTATATATATTTTTCATTACATATTCGTCGTTATCAAAATTTTTTATATTTTCATGCATATATGTATATAACATGTCAATATTTTCCAATTCCTGTAATAAATTATTATCTATTTGGTGTATTCTTATAAAAGGATTATTCTTGTATCTTTTTATCATTACATCTCTCATTAAATTATGTTTTATAAATACATCAAGTCTTATTTTTTTACCTGTGAATTTTAAAAAACACTTACACATATTATACAATACATTTCCATAATTATCTTTTTCACTAAATAATGTAATATAATGTTCAATATCTGGAAATTCTAATATTTCAAAATCTTGTATATTATTTTTTATATTATGTACTAATTTTTTAGTTTCTGATATGTAAAAATTTATTTCAGTTTGTGGTATTTTGTTATATTCTTGAAAACAATCTTGTATTTTAAAATCTATACACACATCATGACGAAATATTTGTTCATTTTCTTCATTTGTATAAAATGTTAATGTATTTTTATTTAAATTCCATATTATGTATTTATATTCTATATTTCTATATACACATTTGTAAAAAAATATTACTGTATTACCGTCTTCGTTATTTCTCATAATTGTTTTTTTACTGTCTATTTGTTCATATAATGGATTGGTTATTTGTATATCTTGATTAGAATATTTTTGTATTTTAGACATTATTTATTACATATATAGGTTTTTTTTTGAAACATGTACATGGTTAATTGTAACGTAACATAAGGACTGGTAACGTGTTTTTTTGTGGGTTTCCCCTTTTCCCCATTTTTTCCTTTTTATGTGTTTTGTATTTTTTATCCCCCAGACCCCCCTTCTCCGTGTCTCCTAAGCATTGTTTTTGTATTCTGTTTCAAGAACACCGATCAACCTGTTCATACGGTTACCATCATCAACATTTCGCTTAATACTCTCTATCTTGTTGTGCAGTTCTCTTAGTATCTTTCCAACACGTTCGTGGATTGTTGTCAAGTCGTTAAACGACTCAATATCAGTACATTCCATAAGCATGTGTTTCTCGACAACTATTGAAAGTACACGACAATTTCTTTCGTGTTCTTCCCTTGAGCATCTGCATTTGGTGTTTCCATAAGACAGAAACCGTCTGAAAAGACGATCAACCATTTCCCGTCTAGACCTGTTCACATACTCTCTGTACAGACGGTTTGTGGTTATTGCGTTGGCTTTGTTTTCCATGATGATCAGCGTTACGTCCCTTTTTGTGAATTTTCTGTTTTTTATGGTGTTTTTATGATTATATGTTTTTTATGGTGTTTTTGTGATTATATGTTTTTTATGGTGTTTTTGTGTGTTATCTATTTTTTTTGTGGGACAGTTGATTGTTCTACCTAATATCCATAATACGCCAATTCTTCAAGTGTGCAAAAAGATCTCATTATGTCATGAATATAAGCAGTTCCACCAGCCGAAAAGAACCCAATACAACTGTTGACAGCAGATTCGTCTACAACATGTCCGTTTTTAGCCTTAATTTCGTTGATATACTGAACAAAAGGCTTTTCAGGGCAATACTTCATCTGAACATACAAACACTCCTTGTACAAGTTGTTATTCATTCCAACTTCTCCAAACAAGGTGTGTCCGTTAAACATGTCTCTGTCTCTAAGCCTGCTAATGCTGTCTTTTACAGACGGCAGAAAACAGTCAGAAATAGTCAGATCCAAAGTATTAACCTTGACAAACAAACCGTCGTTTTCAATACCCATGTCTCCACCAGAATGCTCAGAAAAAGATCTCTTTGCCATAGTGATGCGTGTGTGTATAGGATTACCCATAGAGTTTGAAAGATGTCATGGGTTTTATTAAAAAACAGTTCCCACGACACGTTTATTGTCTTTTTTATTTAACATTTTATTTATTCCCATGACATTTTTTACACCATACAGTTAACCATGTCAAAGCTATCCAAGATTACACACGCTGTGTCTTCGAAAGAGAGATTTGAGGCAAATTCTTTTTTGTGGAGTATTGTGAAGAGTTTTTTCATGTATGACGAATCTACATACAAAGCCTTATCTGTAAAGAAAGTTCTTGAGGTGTTTACTGATGTGTTTGAATCTTACCAGGAGTCTGTTATGGACGACTTTTATTTTTCTAGCACAAATGAAGAAACAATGCGCGAACAGGCTATTAACGATGTAAAGAAACGTCATTCTGAGATTCTTCAGATTTTTCGCCACGAATGTGCGATTAGACCTACTGGCTGTTATAAGCCTGAAGATCTGTCTATCAGTAAAGGGTTTGTTCTTGGAGACTTTTATTACGAAGACCGGGAAATCTATGGCAAAGTAGATCTTATTCACATTTTCATCATCAAGCCTAAATATGAGCTTATCTACGACTACAATCGTATTACAAAGAGAAGCTCGTACTATTTCTACATTGTTTAAGCACAAACAGGGTTCTGGGGGATAAAAAATACAAAAACACATAAAAAGGAAAAAATGGGGAAAAGGGGAAACCCACAAAAAAACACGTTACGTTACGCTATTATCCATGACAATTATATGTAAAACATAATAACCGTTTACAATGACACAACCATTATCAGCAAAACAGTGTTTTGAAAATAACGATACTCTTTGGTGCATAGTGAAACAGTATCTTCTTCACGATAAAGAAACTTATTTTTTTTTATCAAAAGAGAAGATGCTTGTTTTTTTTGAGAAAGTGTGGTCGTATTTCATGAGAAACAGTATGATGGTATGTATGTTGTATAGTGATCTGGATATTGTATCTAGAATCATTATTAATGCTGGTAAACGATTCGAAGAAGATGTTGTTTTTTATTTTAACGATTATATACGATCTACTGAAAGAATTGGCTGTTTTGAAACCAAACATGTTTCTATACATGTATCACGATTACGAGCGGGTGATTTTGTTTTCAACAGTGCAGAAAATACTCCATTTTTTGGTAATGTTGGCTTACTACATTCTTTTTCTTTTAGATATAAAAATGTATCTTTTCTTCATATTGTAAAAACAAATGTATGTTATTTATCTTAAATAAATAAATAAACACAAAAAACATAAAAAGGAAAAAATTAAAATAAATAAAAAAGAAATAATATATAAACTATAAAAAGGAAAAAACGGGGAATAAAAATAATATAAAAAGGGTTACGTTACGTACTTTATAAAGTACATTTTTAAATGTTTATAAATTTTCTTTTTTTTCCATAACATGTTTATAATTTTATTTCTAGATGTACATGGTATACATGTTCTTTTAAATACACATATTGAAGATTATTCCATGTTTTATAATATACTAATTTAAAAGAAAACACACGGAACAAAAAAGAATGTCTTTGTGTATATGTATTAATATACATATTGATAATCATATCGGATTTTTTTTTATTACATAGTTTTGTTTTTATAAATGTTTCTGTTTTTTTAATTTGTTGTTGTTTATATTCTATTGTAGGAACAAGTAAATACATTTTCACAAGTTTCCACACGTTGGTTGGTAAATATGTCATGATTGTTGTTTATTATACTTATAAAAATAAGACATAGGTATATAAAAAAAAAACATACCACGACATTAATAAAAGAATACAAATAACAAACAACAACGATTAACATGGAAAGAACAACCGACAACAACACCACAAACATAGACGATGTTATTGAACAATTTTCTACATGTGTCATTGACAACGACACATTGTCTTCTGGTTATGAATCTGAAGTATCAGAAGAAGAAACGGTAGAAGATTCTATTTTAAAAGAACTTTATAAAAAAGATATAAAAAAAAAACACATGTCTTATTACGATGAAACAGATTTACTTTTAACCAATTATTCTATTATTAAAAATATACGATCTAATCCAAAAAAAGAACATTCTTCAATAATATACAATTCTAAAAAAAACCGTATTCGATTATTTTTGGAATTAAATAAAAAAAGACGGTCTTTTTTGTTTTACAAAAATAGAATTTTAGGCGATATTGAAGACGATTACAAAAGATATCTAGTTTCGATCAAATTTACAAATAAAAACAGACATATTAAAAATATTTTAAAACATGCTATAGAAATAAGTAATAAAAACAATCGTAATAAATTAGAACTTGTTGAAAAAACATACACACATATTGTAGATTTTTTAGATCTGCACATGTAAAAACATTGAAATAATTAAAAACACATAAAAAGGAAAAAATGGGGAAATAATTATAAAAAGGGTTACGTTACGTACTTTTATAGGATTTCTCCTTATTTATTATTTTTATTATTTTATTCTTTTTATTTTTTTTATTCTTTTTATTCTTTTTATTCTTTTTATTCTTTTTATTTAAAAAAAGATGTATGATATTTGTCTATATTTATAAAAAATATAATTTTTGTATTTTTTATAAATATATACTTGTATGTTATTTTTATTTTATCCGAATTAAAATCTATGTTTATGTCTTTTTTTATACACGTGTCTTCATTATTATACATGCCAATATTACCTATTTTTGTTAATACAGTTATTACCTGTAATGCTGTTTGTTCATTATATTTAAGTATTTTTTTTTGTATATCGTGAAAACTTGGAAAATAACGAATATTAAATGAATATGTATCATCGTATATTAAAGAATACACATGTTCTATATGTTTTTTTATTTTGTCTATTGTTTTATTTTTATATGTTTCTTTATCGTATAATAAAAACTGTTTAATGATATCCCACACATTGTTATCGAAAACAATACATGCATGTTCCATTTTAAGTTATAATTATGTACATGTTTTGTCAAGGATTATTGTGTAACGTAACGTAGTGTAACGTTTTTTTTGTGGGTTTTCCCTTTTCCCCATTTTTTCCTTTTTATGGTGTTTTTGCGTGTTTTTTCCTTTTTCTATTTTATCCCCCATTTTTTCCTTTTTGTGTGTTTATGTCTACCCTAAAGAATGTCATAAGAATGCTGTTTATCTGCTACAAAGGAACATACATCGTCTAGAGCATCAGAAGAATCGTCAGTCTTTGTTGTCTTTACGATATACATGTGCAACAACCTCACAACCCGTTCGTTGTGGCCAGTTAGATCAATACCCAAGTTGTTCTTGATAACGATGTCTCTGTGACCATATATTCCTATACGGCCAAGTTTCTCAAAATCCATCCTAAACTTAGACATGGTCAAGTTCTGAGTCTTGTTGGTGACAAAAACCAATTCTTTTACAATATGGTCATACCCACCACTAGAAAAGGTAAATTCGCTATCTCTGTGATAGTAGTTGAAAGCTCTGGATAACAAGGCTTCTACTTTATCCTTTGACATTTGAACGTACACATTTCTGTCATGAATCAAAAACTGTTTAACGACTCGCCACAAGTTGTCATTCTCCTCAAACCTTGTTTTGGATGAAACAATTGCTCCTTGCATCGTGTCGTGTTGTGATGTTGTTACTCGTATGGTGCAAAAGATGTCAAAGGTTTAATTTTTTTTAATGAGGCGTTACGCGTGTTTTTGTGGGTTTCCCCTTTTCCCCTTATTTTTTCCTTTTTATGGTTGTTTTTGTGTTTTTTCCTTTTTCTATTTTCTTCCCATTTTTTCCTTTTTATGATGGTTGTGTGTGTGTTTTTAATTTTGTGAAATATTGTAAGAATGCCATTTATGTATTGTATCGGAACAAATATGCCCAGATTCGGAAGATTCGTTTTCAATAGTATACATGTATGTCATTTTTACTATTTGTGCGTCGGTTATTATGTTAATAGCTACGTTACATTTTATGTTTATGTTATTATGATAATATGGGCCAATATTGTCAAACATTCTAAGATGCCGTTTAAAATAAGTAGATACTAAAAATTTATGTTTTTGTGCAATATATACCAGCTCGTTTTTTATATAATCATCATTACCGTTTACAAAGGTAAAATGATCATCTTGAACACAGCATTGTGTCGCGTTTGTGAGTAGATTTTGGACCTTGTCTTTTGATAATTGAATATACACATCTTTGTCGTATATCAAAAACTGCTTAACAATTTGCCACAAATAACTGTTTTCTTCAAACCTTTGTTTCGAAGATACAATAACTCTTTGCATGTTTGTGTGCGTTGATTGTTATTATAAATATACACGGCTATGTCAAGGGCTTATACAGTAACGTAATGTAGTGTAACGTGTTTTTTTGTGGGTTTCCCCTTTTCCCCATTTTTTCCTTTTTATGGTGTTTTTGTGTGTTTTTTCCTTTTTCTATTTTCTCCCCCATTTTTTCCTTTTTATGTGTTTTGCGTGTATTTAAAAGAAGTCTTCATCATCGTCCGATGAAACAACAGAATATTCATCAGGATTCCCATAATTGCCATACTCTTCCGAATCAGATGCCGAAGGGTAAAGATGCTGGATATAATCGTTTTCCATCACTTCTATCGCTATCTTCTTAAACGAATCTAGATCGTCTTTGTAGATGCTGTATGGAACGCGTATTCCCTGTTTCCTTAACTCTTGACGCTGTTTCAAACTGTACAGTGAATAAAACACAGGGTCTGTTGTGAAAGAACCACCATTGTAATCATAATCATCAAAAACGGTAGTCATCACCTTGTAATCGGAATCTGTCCGAACATAGTCTACGGCATCTGACACATCAACTGTCTTTTTCTGAAGACATTTGTAACAATAAAGCCTTTTTGTCCGTGTGTATGGGCAATTCATGCATGGATGAAGCTTCCTTGTCATATTCGCAGCAGGATTACGAATGATCTGAATAAATGAAGGAAAAAGAAGCCTAAAACCTTTCTTCCCCTTAAGTATCATAACATCCATGACCAGATCAGATACTTCCTTGTTAACCAAGAAAAGATGTCTAAAATCCTTTAGCCACAACAATCCGTCAAAACCGTGATATACTATGCATGTTGAGATAATGTTAACCATGTTCACAATATGCCGTGCGTATTTCTGTTGTTTACAGTATGGTTCAAAACATGTCTTGGTTTTAATTAAAAATACGTTATCCATGACATTATTTACGTTACCATCGTCGCCTGATGCCATGGACTTATTTGTCGTTACATTATATCCTAAAAAATGTATACTATAATATAAAATGAAATATATTGTTATAGGTGGTGCTGGTTTTATAGGTAGATATATTGTAGACATGTTAATAAAAAATAATAATGAAGTACTTGTTATTGATAATTTATCATCCGGTAAACTTGAACATGTTCACAATAAAGCTTTTTTTATTAATGCTGATATAAGAAACAAAGAATCTATTTCGTCTTATTTTGATAATACAATAGATGGTGTTTTTCATGTAGGTATTTGTCATAATATTGTATCTATAGAAAATCCAATACTAATGTATGAAACAAATATGATAGGTACATTAAATATATTAGAATGTTGTCGTTTAAATAATATTTTAAAAATTGTACTTGTATTTTCTATTATACCATATAATAATACATTATACAAATCTAGTATAGAATCTATAGAAACACTTGTAAAAACATACAACGATATATATAATTTTTTCATATCGTGTTTACGTGTATCTACTATTTATGGTAAATATACAGATACACATATGACACAACTTACACAAAACAACGATTATATACATATATTAGATATTGTATATAGTTGTATATTGTATATGAATAATACTATTTGCGGTATATTTGATGTAACAGCACTTAATATATTAAAATGGAAATATAACACATTATGTGATAAACCTAGTCATAAAATAACAATAATAACACATTTTTACAACGAAGAATATTTATTACCATATTGGTTAATACATCATAAAACATTACAAGCAAAAGGTTTTATAAAACATGTTATATGTATTAATCACGATAGTACAGATAACTCTGTTGAACTAATAAAAAAAATATGTCCACAATGGACTATTATAAATAGTAAAATAGGATGTTTTGATGCAAAAAAAACAGATATGGAATGTATGGAAATAGAAGAATATGTTACAGGATATAAAATGATATTATGTATTACAGAATTTTTAATATATCCTGAAAATACACAAGTTGTATTAGATATAGAAAACCCAACATGTTACGAATTATCATCATGTGTTATAGTTTCACATGATAAATATTGTGAAATAAACGAAATAATGGATTCTACAAAACATGGTATATTAATGGGATACAAACATCCACGTTTTTTACATTCATACTCAAATGGTAATTATGAAGTAGGTAGACATAAAACAAAACATGTATCACAAAAAACAAACATGTATGTATATTGTTATAATTTGTTTTGTTTAAACGAAAACATGTTAAAAAGAAGACTTCAAATAAAAGAAAGAATACCAGAGAGTGATAAATTATCTGGTGCAGGTTTTCATCATTTTTGGTCTATAGACGAAATAGATAAAGAATATGATCGTTTAAGATCGTGTTTTTAACTATTATTTTTTAATACAAATTCAATTATTCTTTTTAAACGTGATAAATGACATTCGTAATAATATTTTATAACATAAAAACATTCTAACGATGTATACACATGTTCTATTGTTTTAATATCTAAACATGGATAAAAAAATATTATTTTATTAGGATTTACAGGTATTAATGAATTTGTTTTTGTAATAACATCGTCACTGTTTTGACAATATATTATTTTATATACATGTTTACCAAATAAAGAACATGTGTTATTATGTAATATATATATACCTGGTGATGTTATTTTATTATTATCAAAACTAAAAGAATTTAACATTGTTAATTCGTTTATTTTTAATGGTAATATATTATTATAATATATTACTTTGTTTTTACAATTAAAAACTTTTTTATACATTATAAAGAACAATTCATTTCGTTGTGTTTAGATAATATAGTATTTTTTTCTTGTTTTTCGTATTGATCTATTAATTGTTGTAAAATTATATGTTTATATTCTTTTACTTCTTTATCGTTTGTTTTTAATATATCATCGTATAATATAATAAAAAAATCAATTGTATGTTTATCTAATTTTATTTTTATTTCTTTTTCAATTAAAAATTTTTTAATCGAATTCATTAAATACCCATGACTATATTTAAATAATTTAAATAAACCAAGAATTTGGGAATAATCATCAAATGGAAGAATCGCACAACATTATGTTACCTATATATATTTTTACAAAATCTACATTATCAACTATGAAAAAACAATTATTATACCATATTCTTTTAAAAGAACATGGTATAAAAATTAATGATACTGATAATATACATTTTAATAAATTGTATTTAATTGAAAAAATAATAGATTTACAACATAACAAAACAAGCCAAGAATATGTACAACATGAATTAAATACTATTGTTTCAAACAATACTACAACATTAACATTGTCTAAAAAAAAAGAAGAAAAAAAAGAACTGAATAAAACAAGTATCGAAACAGAACCTATACCTTTAAACGATACAAATACAATAACATACGATATATCAATATGTGATGTTTATTCTGAGATTGTTAATTTGAGACACGATTATAAAGATGTAAAAACACACGATAGAAATTATTTTAAAAAACTTACACATGTTAACCAACATGATATAGATTCATTGTTTAATGAATTGTTTTATACAGGATATATAGAATATTATAATAACATTTATTATGATTTTAAAAAAAAACAATTTTATATACTTATGAATTATTATAATAATGAAAAAAAATACATGTTGTTAAATGTTGATACATTTATTAAACGTTTTTTTTCTGGATCTTTTCTTTTAATGTTTAAATATATTCGTACTTCAGTAGATGATGAATTAAAACAATATATTAGAGTTCTTGAATTTATTAAAAACGATGAAAAAACATTTACTAAAACATTTGTTAATTTTAAAAAATGGTTTACATATACTATAAAACATATTTCATATGCTGATTAATTTTTAATTTTATTTTTAATTTTTTAATTGGTTTTCATATATAGGTTTACGTGGTAAAGAAGATAATACACATTTTGTAGGTATTAATGTATCGTCCCATGTATAAGATTTTTCACATTTGTTTAAAGTACTATTAGGTACATGTATTAAAGATTCGTTTGTTATATCGTATAATTTTAATACATTATCATTAGTATTTGTTTGAAAATAATCTATCGTGTTTTTATTATATGATGATGTTAAATAAGAATAACTTGTTATTATTAAAAGAGTAATACTAATTATTAAAGAAACAAAACAAAAATCCATTCTTTTATTCAATATATAATAAAAAAGAATAATGAAATATTTTTTATTACATTATGTTTTGTGTATTATTTTTGAACTTCCATTACTACATTATTATCATTTATTAAGTAATAAATTAAAAAATAAAAAAACGTCTTTTTTTGGTATATTTGTTACTATATTTAGATATAATGATAAAAAAAAAGTACATGGTTGTATAGGTTATTATAATACTATTACACAGTCTAATATGTCTTCTTTTTTTTTAAATAATACAGATATTATTTACCATGTTAAAAACTGTGCATATAAAGCCGCGTTTCGTGATAACAGATCATCACATTATCCTTCACTTATACAAGATCCTGATGCTGTTGTTGAATTATCGTTTATGGAAAATATACAATCAGAAGAAAATTTTCATACTATCTTTGATCCATTAAAACACGGTATTATTGTTTATGATACAATAACAAAAAACACAGCTACATTTTTACCGAATGTGTTTACTAAAAACGATACATTAGATTATATAAAAACACTATTAATTGAAAAATTAAACAATAAACAAGAAAGTTTTATGATAAATGATAATTATGTATATTATTATTATACAACACAATGTGTATTAACGAATACAGGTTCTTTATTATTTGATACACATACACATTCGTATAATCATACATTATATACTATTATTGGTTCTTTTTTTAACACGTTTTATACAGAACAAGACAAAACACCTTTATACATACATGATGATATTATAAGTTATGATAAACAAGATAATATTCGTAATATTTCTATAGATACATATTTATATACCAAACACAACATGTATATTAATTCTACATTAAAAAACATGTTGTCTTCTAAATTAAATTATATTTTTAAACATATTAAACCTTTTTCACTTACAAAATTACAATATTATTCTTTTTTATTAAACGATAAGTCTATAATAAACAAAGATACAAAAAAAGAATTATGTCATTATCTTTATACTTCTTTTTACGAAAACGAACATGTTATTGAACCTATATTTACATATCCTGAAATAATAGTATCATTAAAAAACAACTGTTTATATACAATACATTCTGATATTATTATTAACTTATTTAAAAATTGTTTGGAAAAAGAATATGATAATGTTTTTTATATAAATTGGGTTATACAAGTATTTGTTTCATATAATGATATATATACTATATATAATGATGTTTTTGTTTCGTTTTATATTACTACTATTAAAAAAAAAATAAAACTACTCGATACATTAGAAACAAACGAAATAGCCGTTTTATTTGAATGTGGGTGTGCGTTATTGTCTTTAAACATTACACATGTATTATTAAAAAAATATATTTTTATAGTATATATTTATTTACAACGTTATAGATTTAAATATACGTCGTCTTATGATGGTTTTTATTATTTTAAAAATAATAAAATACGCATTGATATAACATTTCATATTTTAAATGGATTATCGTATATTCATTAAGTAGGAAGATGTCCTATAGGTGTAGTATAAGGTGGATGTATTATATACATTTTATATTGTGATGGTGCTGGTGATGATACAGATAAAATAGCAGATGATCCTGTAGGATCTTTGAATGGTAATGATGTATATACTACTTTTTTATCATTATCCTGTATTGTTAATATTATTCCATTTATAAGATATGTATTTATTGATGTATTATTATTATAAATAATATGAGAAATAGTATAATTTTTACCTAAATCCAATTGTATCCATTCACCACCTGGTGTATTATTACCTGTTATAAAAGAAGTATTTATGTTTTTATCTTTTAAATTATTTGGTGTCATTGTACCATATACAGAACTTGTTGTAATTGTATTACTATTAGCAATATTATCAGATAACGTATCAACGTCGTTATAAACATATACTTCTATATCATTACATGCTATAGTTTGACCAGTTGATAAACTTGAAAATTTAATATACCTTCCAGATATTGGATTTGATATAGGAGTTGTACAATACTTTTTTTCTACCATTGACGTGTCGTAAAAAAGGAAATAAAAAACACCTGCTGCTAATATAATAATTAATAAAAACAATATTGCTACACATGCTCCCATTTTAATTTATTATATGTATTCAAAGAAAAAAGGATTCTATATATGTATCTGTTAATAAATATGGTTTATTTATATGACGTTCTATTATAAACCATTTGTTTTCTATTTTATTTTTTTCACACAATACCCATTCGTGTTGTTTTAATAAATGATTAGATGGTAAAATTAATAATTCTTTTGTACGATTACCTAATGAATTTTCAGAATATACTTTTAAAGGAATTCTTATAATATTTGATACAATTAAACCTTTTGTATTATAATTGTAAAATGTAATTGGTTTATTTTTTAATATAGGTGTAGATGTATATTTTTTTAACACAATAGACATTGGATCATATAACATGTATGTTATTGTTCTTGTTTTATTTTTAGATTTATTGTTGTATTTTAAACAATTTCCATAATAATCTAATATATACATATTGTTTATTAATAATACTATTATTGAATAAGATGAACCTTCTTGTTTTATATAATTACGTTGATCTGTTTTTAATAAAGAAATATCGTTTATTAATATATTATTAAATTTTTCTTTTAATTCGTTTATTGTATAATATTGTATTATTTCTTTTAACCACATGATTTTTGTGTTAGAACGTATAGATATAAAAGGATGTAATAAAAAAACAAAAATACTCAATATAGTATGAGAATATGCATTCAAATCTATAGGTGATACTATTTCTACATCAAACAACGATCGTGGTATTTTTTCATTTGTATCTTTTAATATAATATATTGTCGATCTACATCGTATATTGGTCGTTTTATACCATTTAAATAAGCATATCCGTCTTGTCGTATATCTCCTTTAAGTATTCTTGTTATACCACCTTTTTTAATTAATATTTTACTTCGTTTTTTAGGATCTTTGTACATTGGGTTTTGTATTGTACAACATGGTCCTTTATCTGAAAACGGGCGTATATCTGTTGTTATATCGTTACATTTACCATAATAAGAATAAGGAACAGGTCTTAATGATGATGCACACATATATGGTTCATTTTTACCACCTGTAGGTAAATATCCACTAATTAAATTACTATGTAATTTTTTAGATATTCTTGGTGCTAAGATAGGTTGTTGTTGTTGTTGTTTTATTACAGATATATGTTTATCATTATAAGTTAAGAAAAAATAATACAAATGATCTAATTCTTTTAATATTTCATTTGATATATGAAATTCTTCAAAATCAAATAAACGTATTTTAGATTTTTCTTTACGTTCTTTTCTTTTTATATTACGATCTGAACTTTTAGATATAAACACTTGTATTTTACCACCTATAGAATTAGATGTTTTGTTGTATATTTGTATTGTATACATCATATTATCATTATTTAATAAACGAATATACATTCGTTTAGCATTATTAGCATTTGCTTTATTTTTAGGTATAAAATGTGTTGAAACATGTGTAAAATCTAATGGAAATTCTATACAATCTTGTAAAGATAAAAATGTATAAGGTTGTATTATTTTTATAGGATGAGTGTATATTAAATTAATAAGATTTGAATCCGATTCGTTTATATCTAAATAATTCCAACATATATCTTTTAAAGATGTTTTTAAAGATTTTAATATAAACATTAATGTTTTTTTATCATTTGGTATATTGTTTATACGTAAATTGTTTACATCTATTTTTATATCAATAATACGTCCAGAATCTTGTACTATTTCGGATTCATCATTAGGTTGTATTTTATATTTAATATTTACCTGGTTTGGAAAATTTCCAGTACCAGCCTTTATTTTTTCAACAAAAGGCCTACCTACAACACCTTTACCTTGTTCAAGTTCTTTTTTATTATACCCTGTTGTTGTAACGTTTTGTAATTCTTCACCATCTATTGTACGTTTTAATATCATTGTTTTTTCATCTAATCCTGCTAATTTGTATCCTTTTACAGTATACAATAACAACGATTCACTTAATTGATATCTACATGTTTTTAAATGTACGTAAAATTGATCACATCCAGCACAATAAGCATGTTTTGGTATAAATAATGGTGGATTTTGGTAATAAAACGCATCTGATCCTGTATCTACACGTACAAAAATAATATTATTAGTTAATTCAACGTTTATAAAATCTTCTAATTTTACTTTATCTTTATAAAAAG
>Ga0007870_1000372_pt1 | contig 14892 bp, 9 predicted proteins | sample CryBogCBH04Jul08_FD_71207 | JGI IMG/M metagenome (GOLD analysis project Ga0007870, IMG submission 71207) | Freshwater microbial communities from Crystal Bog, Wisconsin, USA - CBH04Jul08 | ecosystem: Environmental > Aquatic > Freshwater > Lake | place: Crystal Bog, Wisconsin, USA | collected...
ATTGTGGGCGATGTTGGCCTCCGTCTGGTGCATGTAACCGGCGGGGATCAATAGCCGTTCCTCCGGCGACACTTTGAGGTAGCTGTTCCAGGTGTTGACCAGATGAGGGCCAGCCGACCCCAGAGTGGCGATGGCCACCACGCCGTCCTGTTTCATGATGTTCTGCAGCTTGTCCGGGATCATCGGGTATTTTTTTTGGTTGTGGTGTGAATGTGTGATCTGACTCGGTGGAGCGAAGGAAACTATTCCGGACGCCAGGGGATGTCCACCCTTTTCACCGATTACACAGCGTCGGAAATATGCTCTTTCCACAACGCCTCCCGCAATCCGGACCGGCGGCTGATTTTGCGCCGTACGGCGGTGGCAAAGATTTCCGGGTCGGACCAAAGTTCCACCCCGGCGCTGGCCCGGGTCAAGCCGGTGTAAACCAGCTCGCGCGTCAGCACGGCGCTGTCGTCCCGGGGCAGAATCAGCAGCACCCGTTCAAATTCCGAGCCCTGGCTTTTGTGAACGGTCATAGCGTAGGCCGTTTCGTGTTCGGGCAGTTGCAGCGGCATGACTTGAGTTTGCTCCGGCCCGGCAAAGCAGGCGCGGAGTTCCTTTGTGGCGGTCGTCCGGATAATCCCGATATCGCCATTGAAGAGTTTCAGGTTGTAATCGTTGCGGACCACCATCACCGGTCGGCCGGCGTAATAACGTCCCTCGGCATGGATGAGCCCGGCTTCCGTCAGGATTTCCTCGACCAGGCGGTTCAAGTTCTCCACGCCATACGGTCCGCTGCGCAGGGCGCAGAGGATTCGGAACCGGCTAAAAGCTTCAAGGGCGGCGGCGGGATTCGCGGCCTGGAAATAATCCTGGTAGCGGGAAAGGACATGAGTTTTCAAGGCCACTTTGAGCCCGGTGGTCGGCGGCAATGTTTTCCAAACCACTTGGGAGTCCGATGAACTATCGGACGCACGAAGTACTTTGAGGGCATTTTCGGAATCGCCGTCATTCACGGACTGGCTTAGCCGGGAAATGTCGCTGTGATCGCCGAACCGGTAATTTTTCCGCAGCCCGACGATGCAATCGGCTAGTTCGGAAGCAACCCCGCCAACCGAATTGGCGGACAAGGTAAGACGGGTTACTTTCTTCAATTCTTTGATGAATGGATCGGAAAAACGGGCGGGTTCGCCGCCGTTGCATAGATCGGCCAGCACCGCCCCGGCTTCGACGGATGCCAGTTGGTCTTTGTCGCCCAATAAAATGAGCCGGCCCGATTCCGGGATGGCTGCCACCAGTTTGGCCATGAGCGCCAAGTCCACCATGCTGGCTTCATCCACGACGACCGCATCAAATGGCAGCGGGGTTTCGGCGTTGTGACGGAAATGGGCGGAATCAGGAATGGAGCCCAGCAGCCGGTGAAGGGTGCTGGCTGCGTCGGGCAACCGGTTTTTTGTGGCTGGCTCGCAGGGCAGGGTGGCCTTGGCGTTTTTTACGGCTTCCTGCAGGCGGGCCGCCGCCTTGCCCGTCGGAGCCGCCAGGGCAATTCTCATGGCCGGGTGCTGTTCGAGCAGCAGCGCCAGCAGCACCACCACCGTGCGGGTTTTGCCGGTGCCCGGCCCGCCGGAGATGATGCACAGCCTCCGGCGCATGGCGGCGAACGCCGCCACCAGCTGCCAGTCAACTTCCCCGCCGCTGGTTTTAGGGAACAATCGGGCCAATCCCTCTTTTAGTTTTTGTTGATCCTCCGGAAAAACATTTCCTTTCGCCAATCTGATGATGGACCCGGCCAGTTCTGATTCATATTTCCAATAGCGGTGGAGATAAAGGCGGTTCGCCTGATCCAGAATCAGCGGCTTAAAATCACCGGGCTGGCCGACCACGGGAGATTTTTTAAGACGTTTGAGCAAGGTTGCCTGGTCGGGCCAGGCGCCGCAGCCCAAGTCAACAGCCAGCTCCGGCGGCGGCGGTTTGATTTTGTATTCGTCCAGATCCACGCAGATATTTCCGAGTCGCCGGGAATAGCTCGCCAGCGCGGCGGCCAGCTTCACTTCGGGCGAATCGCCGGACAACCGCGACATCAGGCCGGCGAAATGCCGGTCGATGGGAGCCAGCGACTCGACGGATTTTGAGGGTTGAAATTTATTGATATTCATTTGCCTTCAAACAAGGCCGAGAGTTGTTCAACCGCGCTGCGCGATGGGCGATCCCGATACGCTCCGCGTTCCGGATGGGCGGGATCAATTCCGCGCAGGAAAAGATAAATCACCCCGCCGAAGTGCCGGTCGTAATCATAGTCGGGAACCCGGAGGGCCAGATATTTGTGCAAGGCTACCGTGTAAAGGTGATACTGGATAAAATAATATTGCCGCCGCATCTCATCCTTCAGGGCTGCGGACGAGTAATCCTCCATCCGGTTGCCCAGCCAGTTGGATTTCCAGTCAACCAGGTAATAGCGGTCCTCGAACCGGAAAACGAGGTCGATAAATCCCTTGAGAAATCCTTGAACCGGATCGAAGGCCACTCGGTCAAGCTGCGCCGGCACGTCGGTTGACCAGCCTAGGCTTTCAAGCAGCTCTTGCAAACGGGCCGGTATCACGTTCTGGATCGGGAAATAAAATTCCAATTCAGTGAGCCGGTCCGCCGCCGTGAGTTTCGATAGTGTGAAATCCTGTCGCTCCGGGTCGAGCGGGAATCGCACGAGCGCTTCCAACATTCGCCGGACCGCTTCGCTGCGGCCCGGCCCGTCAAGGCCATGTGCTGGCAGCCGCTGATTGACGAGCTTGAGCATGTCTTCGTCCGTGGCATTGAATTGAAGCTGTTCCAAAATTTCATGAAGGCAGGTGCCGGCTTTCGCCCCCCGGGGAAAGGCAAAAAATCCTTGGCTGGGAATTTCTTCTTTTGCCGGGGTCGCAACCCCGTCGCGATCGGGATGTTCTTCAGACAAACCCGCCTTGAAGTAAGTGAAACTGGAGATGACCCAGTCTCGCCGGATGTGTCCTGTGAATTGCCGGCATTCCAAGGTTGCGCTGCTGTCGGCTGGCGGTTGGTAATAGGCGTTTGTCGTTGCGGGCAGGTTCGAAACGATGAGATTTCCCATCGACCGTTCACTCAATGCGACTAAGTCATTTTGCATGGCCTCGTCGCCGAGCGATTTGAAATGCGCCTCAAGGGCATCCAGCGGCGGACCGTCCGTGACCGGCGGCCGATGCAGCAGCCACGCCGGCGCGGAAGTGCCGGCATCCCGCACGCCGCCCCAGGCAAAATAACACCGGTGACTGGCCCGCGTCAGGGCGACGTAAAGCAGGCGCACGTTTTCGGCCAGCCGCTCCTGCCGGGCCTGCTGCCGATGACCGTCGGCGATGTCGGGTCCCAAGTCCCGCACCAGCCGGTTATTCCGGGTCGTGTCATGAAAGAAAACCAGTTCCTCGGAGCCGCGGATGAGGCCCGAATCTTTCCAGGAAAAGAGGCAGAAGGTCACGGGATATTCAAGCCCCTTGCTCTTGTGGGCGGTGACAATCCGCACGGCATTGTCGTCCCGCTCCAGCCGCAACTGATGTTCCTCGGCCGCCTCCTCGTCCTGGCTCATGTGCTCGGCCAGCCATTTCTGGAGGCCGGCCACTCCCAGCCGGCATTCGGTTTCGGCCTGGTGCAAAACCTCGCCGAGGTGAAGGAGGTTGGTGAGCCGGCGTTCGCCGTTCGGGAAGGCCAGCAGCCGCTGTCGCACTTGGTGGCGCTGCAACCAGAGCCGGAACATCCGGAAAAAACCATCCCGGTTCCAGCACTCAAGGTAATCGTGAAAAAGCTGCAACCAGCTGTGCCATTGGTCTTCGGGACATTCCGCCAGCTGGCAGCCGTTCAGGCCGAAGAGATCGGTGGCCAGCGCGGACTTGATTAGTCGCTCATCGCCGGGCAGGGCGATTCCGGCCAGCACCCGGCGAAGCTCGGCCGCTTCATGGGATTCAAACAAGCTGGCCGTGGTGTGGAGCACGCTGGGAATTTTGGCCTGGCTCAAGGCCGCCTGGACCGCCGCCGCCTGCCGGTTGGTCAGCACCAACACGGCGATGTCCTCGGGCTTGAGCCGGCGTCGGCCGATCTTTGTGTTGCCGTTGAGCAGTCGGGCAATCTCGTCCGCCACCACGGGCGGCAGGTTTTTGGCGACGTGAGTTTTTGAAATTTCCTTCGTGCCGGTGCGTGGCAGAAACCAGAAATGGAACGGCGGCTCCGGCGTGTCCGCCACCGTGAGCGGCTCCGCATCGGCCTTGCCCTTGGGCGCCGCTTCCTGAAAAGCGATGCGGTCAAAAACAAAGCTGCCGGGCGCGGCGCTGAAAATTTTGTTCACCGCCGTGACCAGACCGGATTCGGAGCGCCAGTTTTCGCCGAGCGTGTAGTGGTGCGCGGCTTCGCCGGCGGCGGCGAGATAAGTGAAAATATCCGCGCCGCGAAAGCCGTAGATCGCCTGCTTGGGGTCGCCGATCAGGAATAGGAAGGAATTGTCCCCCGCGAAGGCGCGGCGGAATATCGAATACTGGACCGGATCGGTATCCTGGAATTCATCGATCAGAGCGGCGCGGTAGCGGGTTTGCAAATCTTTAGCCAGTGATTCGCCACCCGGCCCCGTGAGCGTGTTGTCCAACCGCGTCAGCAGGTCGTTAAAATATTGTATCTTGCGCTCGGTCTTGCGACGTGGCAGTTCCGTCTTGGCAAACTCCACGAATGCAAGTTGAAGGCCAACCAGCCAGACCTGCTCCGCCTGGCACACTGATTCACAAAGGTTGAAGAATTTGTGGGTTGGAACCGGCGGTGGAACCTTGGATCGTTTGTTCCTCTTTTCCTCCAACTGGCTGGTGCGAAAATCGGCCAAAGCCGACAAGGCTTCGAAGGCGGTGTCGCTTTCAGAGAAACAGGTGTCGAGCTGATCAAACCGGAAAACCATTTCCTCGTCGCTATTGTAGGGTTGATTACCCCACTTAATGGTTGAGCCGAAGCAGGCTTTAATCTGGGCCGCATCCGCGAGCCAGACTTCGCGCACCGCCCGGAAGCTTTGCTCCAACTCTGCCGAGAGCAAATTAAAGGGGCGGCCTTGTGCCGGCGACAAGAACTCGATCTGCGGGTAATTGCTGCAGGTGTTTAACAGGCCGAGAAAGCTTTCCGGGCTGAACCCGTTCTTAAGCGCAAAATTTACCGGAATCGGACCGGCCTCATAGAAGCGCTGGCGCCAGAAGTCGTCGGCGATCTCCTGCAGAAATTCGGACGGGTCGGTGACCAGTTCGGTGTCGAAGAGCAGGCCGCTCTCGAAGGCTCGGTCGCGCAACGTCCGCTGACAAAATCCGTGAATCGTATAAATTGGTGCCTCGTCAAAATCACACAGGGCGTTTTGCAGACGCGCTTCCATCTCCCTTGCTTCCGACTTGAATCTGGCCACCAGCGCCTGTAGATAGGGAACCTTGCTATTGCCGGTGGCAAATGCCTGGGCAGCCTGAACCAGCGACTGGCGCACCCGGTGGCGCAATTCCTCGGTCGCCGCCTCGGTGTAAGTGACTGCGAGAATTTCCCTCACCGAAAGATTTTTCTCCACCATCAGCCGCACAAATAGCGCGGTGATGGCGTAGGTTTTGCCCGTGCCGGCGCTGGCTTCGATGAGGCTGACGCCGCGGGTAAGCGGAGTCATGGTCAGGTTGAATGGCGCTGGCACTTTCATTCCTGAACCTCCTCCGAATTTTCCAGCAGCGGACGGAACACGGTCCGGGCGAGGGTTTCAAAATTTTCGTCCAGCGCATCCGCATTCTTGAAGAACAGGGAGATATATTCGTCCTGGCTCTCGCCGGGCGCCCCGACGAAGTCGTTCCCGTTCCATTTGTTCTCCGCGACCGTAATCGGATCTTTGGCGGATTTACCTTGGGTGCCGATTTCCTTTTTGTAGTCCGCTTCCGCAAAGGCATATGAGCTTTCCGGGAAAAAGTTCAGCGGCTGGGTCAGTCCAGACCAGTAGCCGTCGAGCAACTTTTCCAGCACGGGCAGCGGCTCTGTAACCGGGGCGAATTTCAAGATGGACTCGGTGCCCACGATGATTGTTTCCTTCGGCTCGCCGCCAGGCTGCGTCGCGTTAAAGAGGAGATGCTCCACCCACGCCCGCAAAAGATCCTTGGGCTTGATGCTGGCCAGCCGGTAGAAAAACAAACCGCCTTCAGGGGTTGCATGACTGATGTTTCCGCTCAGCACGAATTCGCCGATGGCCAATTCAAATGGCGAGGGAGATAGGAACTTGTCCGGCTTGAATGGCTGCAGCCGTTTGTTGAAAACTTCTACGTCGCGGCGGACTTGGGCGAAATGGACATCGCCCGCGATGCCGGCCGGCAGCCGGCCCGAAGCCCGGATCAAATCCCCGGAATTTCTCAGGCTAAGGCCGCCCAGTTTTAATTCCAGCAGTTCCTGTTGGAGTTGGTAGCGATCCAAACCCGCGATGGCGAATGCTTCGCGATCATCCATTGCCGCCGCTGCGTCGGGCAGCCGCAGTCCGAGACGTTTCTCCGCCAGAAATTTTGCTGGGTTGCAAAAAAAACCCGCCAGCGTCTGGCCGCTTAGCCGCCGCCATTCCGGCTCGGGACAGGGCAGAGGCCTGGGAACAAAAATTCCCGGAGGCTGACGTTCCGGCGCGATGACCTGGCTGGCCATAAAATTTTCCCAGGAATAGCTGAAGAGCTTGCCTCCTTGAAAATAGGCGGTGCTGAAAGCCTGCAAACGGTGCCGGGTCAGCAGGTGATCAGCGATAATGTCCTTCTGGTCGGGAAGTTCGAATCGCTGGGACACATAGTCGAAAAGCTCGCTGACCAGCACTGAGGGCGGTGATTCACGGTTGTCTTTGATGGACTGGCCGACGTAGCTGATGTAGAGCCGTTCCCGGGCGGAGATGAGCGTCTCCAGAAACAGATAACGGTCATCCGCCCGGCTGGAGCGGTCGCCCAGTTGGGGCTGTTGGAGCATGAGATCAAAACTCAACTGCGGCGAGGTGCGTGGGAAGGAACGGTCATTCATCCCCAGCAGGCAGATCACCTTGGCCGGAATACTCCGCATCGGTTTCAGGGCGCAGAACGTGACGCCCCCGGTCAGATAACCCGATCCGAAATGATCCTCTGATAAATCACGGTTCAACCGCTCAAGCACGACGGCTAGACCGACCGGTTGATTGAAATCGGCGTACGCTACCGCGCCCGCGATTTTTTCAAAGCAGATGTTGAGAACTTGCAATTCCTGGGCCTCCGCTTCGCTGGTTTCAAAAAGCGTTTCGAGAATGTTGTGGAACCGAGCTGACCACTCATCCAGCGGCCGTGGCGTCTTGAGGGAGCCCAAGGCGGCAAAGAGCCGCTCGACAAATTCCGCCAGTCGGCCCAAAACCTCACTGGAGTTGCCCTCGATATCATCGTAGGGAAGGATTTTTCCCAACAGCTGTGTTCCATCCCCGACCATGGCGTAGCCCAGAAGCAACCTATCCAAACCATTACGCCATGTGTTTTCCGACCACGACGGCAGACCCAACCCAGCCCGCTGTTGCTCGTCCTGTCCCCACCGGATGCGTACCTCTTCGACCCAGAGGCGGGCCAATTCAAGATCGTCCTCGTCTAACTCGAACTTCCGGCGCACGGGCGCGGATTCCAGCAATCTGATTACCTGACTGGCTTGGAGACGGGAATCTGACAGGTTGAGCAGGAAGAGGAAGGTGTCAATCAGGCGGCTCTGCGTCCGGGCTGTCCGGTCGGCAACGCTGAAGGGAATGCGGAATGAATCCTGTTCTGGTGAACCGAACACCGCCTGAATGAAGGGCGCATACAACTCAATGTCTGGAATCATCACCAAGATGTCACGTGGTGCGAGTCCGGGATCTCGCTCAAACCAATCCAGCAGATGATCGTAAAGGACCTCGAGCTCCCGCAACGGACTGTGGCAGGAGTGGACTTGGATGGAATCATCTTGGGCGGTGATTATTTTCTTAGAGTCATCGCCAGCCGGATTATCCTCCAAATTCAGAATGTCGGTCTGGAGGCAGGCTAGGAGATTTTTATCGCCCGCCGGGGAAAACCGGGAGGGCTCGGATTCCTGCCAGTCGCCCGCATCCTGCAGGAGCAGCAGGAAGTCCCGGCCCAGTTGGCCCATCGAGGCCAGCAAACGATTGCCCTGCTCCAAGTGAAGCTGATCCGCCTCGGCAGCCCCTTTGCCGGCGCGTTTCAAACTCTTTTCCTGTTCGCGTCCGGAACTGATATAGCCCCAGAATTGCTCGCACGGTTGCAGTAGATAGAGACTGACTTCCACATGGCGGGCCAGTGCCGCGAAGATGCGGAGATAAAACGGCGGCAGCGCCGAGACTCCAAAAATAGCAAACCGTTCAGGCAAGCCTGCAATCGGGCCGCGGTTCTTTTCCAGGTGCTCAATGAGTTTGAATTGCAGCGCTGCCGGATGTTGTTCGCGAAACGGGCCGCAGACCTCGCGCCATAATTTCGCCTGCCAGCCCTGTTCAGTGCCCGTCTCCCATTGCCGGATCAGGTCGGGGCGGAACAGTAGGTATTGGTCGAACACGTTGGCGATCCGGTCGGCGAGTTGATACCGCTTCCGGTCATCGGGTTCCGTCCCTAGATAGTTTTTCACGGCCTCAAACCCGGGTTCTCCCAGAAATGCCGGAATCTTTTTCATGATCTGCCAGATCAGCATGTCCGGGTTGCAAACATCCGCGGCCGGCAGATTACCCAGCACCGTCTTGAAGGCCTCGGTGCTGAAGGCGCGCGGGAAGGGAAACCGATAGTTGCTGCAGATGCCATGCTCTCGGGCCAGTTGCAATTGAAGCCAGCGCGCCATGCCTTGGCTTTGTACCAGAATGGTCTCCGGGTCAAGCGGAGAACGGAGCGGTCGACGGACGCTTTCAGCAAGGGCCTCCGCCAGATTTTCCAGCCGGTTGCTGGTGTATAGTCTCAAATTCGACATTATTGGTTCACCATGATTCCTTTTGGAGTGCGCGCTGATTTTGTGATTAAAGCATCACTTGCGCAAGTGTCTGTGAATGCAGATGCGCTGTATTTTTGGTTGAAGCAATCATCCTGATTCAGGCCACGATCCAAACCACCCAATTCCTCAATCATCGTGCCCCAAACGGTTGGCTGACGTGTCAGTAGCCGCTCCCGTAACCCCAGCGTGATATTCTGCCGAGTCCTGATTGCGCTTAACTACCATTGAAGCAACCGGCTTCGGCTATTGCGCCACCGCAATCACCCTGAAGAATCGGTTGGTGTAGTTGCTCCCGTAGGTTCCCGGCAGACTAGAAACCCAATTAACCAAGTCACTGCTGGATTGCAAAATGATCTGAACGTTGCCCGTTGCGGAAGTTGGAATGACAACACTGTTTGCGGGTGTATAGGTCACGCTGTTGGTTGAAGGCGTCAGGATGGTAAAGGTTGCCATTGATGTTCCGTTGTAGGCTGTCAATGCAACCTTTGTTAATCCGGTGTACGTAATTTGCAGTCCGGTACTACTGTAAGTTTGGGGGTTGTAGGGAACGGATAGTCCACTTGCGCTGGTAAAATAAACGTAGGGATAAACAGAGCCGATTACATTATTCAACGTGACGATCTGATTTGTGGTTAAGTTAAATACATTGCTTGCCCATCCGTTGCCGTTATAGGTAGTACTCAATGTGACAACCTTTGTCTGGAAATTAGTCATGGTTGTTACGGCAGTGGAAGTGGTTTGAGCAAAGGCAGTGCTGTTTAAGAGCAGTGCAACTGACGCCAAAATAACGAGTGATATTTTCATGTTTACAGAACCTTTCAACTGTCTTTGTAGCTTTCGCATGACACCGCGTCAAGCTGTCCCTGCTGCGCTGCGTTGACCGCTGGCGCGTCAGAATGGCTGTTGAGACCAAAACCACACCGCCGTCAGCATCCCGAAGGCTTAAAACGAGTTATGACACGGATGCGCACGTTATCCGATACCGTTACCCTGAAGGTTAAATCATCCGCTCCGATTTGATGGAGCAATTGATTCTATTAGCTATTCCGCGAGTGGCGGAGAGGGGGGGATTCGAACCCCCGATACCTTTTGGGTATTCACGCTTTCCAGGCGTGCGCGTTAAACCACTCTGCCACCTCTCCATCCATTTATTGCAGGCACCATAAATTTCCGACTGCCATTTGATTGAGTGGCGGAGAGAGGGGGATTCGAACCCCCGATACGGCTTTTGACCGTATACCGGTTTAGCAAACCAGCGCCTTCAGCCACTCGGCCATCTCTCCAACCAATTGATTCTATTGAGTGATTGTGTGATTGCTGAAACCGCACAATTTGCTATTGCATACCGCCTTTGCATACCGTAGGGTATTGGTGTTATGACAAGCTCCAACAGCACACAAGCGGCGGTTGCAAATAGCAGCCGGAAACTAACCACAACCAGCGCCGACGGCAAGTGGAAAACCTTTCATGGTTTCCGTGGCCTCATGCAATACGTTCCGAACGGCATGTATTACGCACGCGCAAAGGTGCCCGGCAAGAATGGGAAACCGGTTGTGACCCGTGTCAGCCTCGAAACGGACGTGTTCACCACAGCCAAAGATCGGCTGCGTCTGAAAGTAAATGCGTTACGCAAACCAAAGGCGGAAGTCGGCACCTTTGCCGATGGTCGCGCCAAGTTTGACCAAACCACCAACACACGGCGAGACTTGGCGGAAACCAGCCGCGTTTATCGTCATCGCTGCGTTGATTGCATCGTCCGCTTATGGCCTAGCATTGAGACGCGCCGCGCTGATACCATTACAGTGGCGGAAATGCAGAAATGGGCGAAGGACTACGCCGACAAATACTCCGCGCCGTTTTGCAATGGAACGCTGAATGTTTTTCGTGAAATCCTAGCCTTGGCCGGATTGAAGCATGATGATAACCCAGCCTACAAAATCAAACGGCTGGGCGTGCCGCAAAAAGAGCCGGAACTGCCGACTGCCGACGAGTTTTCCAAAGTCGTTGCTGCCATGCGGAACTCTGGCGCGGCAACGTGCAAGGCCAATGCGGATTTGGCAATGTTCCTTGCCTTGTCTGGTTGCCGTAAAAAAGAGGCTTGGGGCGTGTTGTGGCGCGATGCGGATTTTGAAAAGAATGAAATCGTGATTAGCTGCGCCAAGCGTCGGATAGCCAGCCAAGAGCGCCGGACGCGCCGCGTGCCAATGGTGCCAGCCATGCGTGCTTTCCTTGAACGGGTGAAGGCGGAATTAAATCCCAAGCCAGACGAGCCGATTTGCCGCGTGAAAACGTGTGACGAGGCGTTGACGGCGGCTTGCAAAAAGGTTGGCTGCAAACGATTGACGCATCACGGATTGCGGCACCTGTTTGCCACGTTTTGCATTGAGGCTGGAATTGACATTCCCACCGTGTCGCGCTGGTTGGGACATTCAGACGGCGGAGCGCTCGCCATGCGGGTTTATGGACATCTGCGCCGCGAACATTCACAACTAGCCGCGCAAAAAGTCACGTTCGGCACGTTGCCAGACGCCCCAATTGTCCCGCAGTTGTCAGCACCAATAACGGCGACCGTCATGATCTAATCATCCCACTCACTCCCACGCCCCAGCTTCACCGGCTGGGGTTTCTTTTTGTCCACGTCCCGTTTGTCAGGATTCATCATTGCGCGGTGCTGGCGAAACGCTGCAATGAACAATCAGGAATCAGCAACTTGCGAATGTTCGGCACACGGGCGAGACGTTGCTGCCGGACAAGCTTCCGAATTGTCGGGGGCGAGACGGACAGCCTTTTTGCGGCGGCGTGAATGTCCCATAACAGCGGCGGCGGTTGGTTGGTTTCGGTTTCAGTTTTTATGCTCATATTTTTAGTTGTGTAATTAAATCAGGTTGTCAGGGCATCGGCACTTGTGGTGTAGCTGGACCGAGCGGAATGGCCATTGGCGGCGGCATTGTGGACGCACCACGTCGGCCAGCCTTGCGCGAACCTGGATTCGGCGTTTCGGTCAAGACTTGCCACGATCTAAACAAACGCGAATGACACGCTGAAAGCTTTTGCAGGCTGTCGGGGTCTTTGCAGTTCTCCATCATCCGCTCGACACGCTCGATTTGTAGAGCAAGTCTTTCGCTTTGCGGCGTGGACAACCGGCCTTTGGCTGCATCGGTTTCCAGCTTGGTCTTGCGCTCCCGTCGCGCCTGCCAACTTTTTGCGGCATTTTCGCGGGCGTTCTCTTTGGTGAAGCGGAAGTTTTGCGGGTGGTCGTTGATGTTCATATATTCAATTCTGGTTTCTTTGGGGTGTTGTCATTCATGGACAAATTCTCCGGGCGATGGCGGCGGCGGCGAGCATGATGCGTTGAAGCCATGCGAACTGATGCGGAGTTTTCCCCCAAAGTTTCTCTAGTATCATTCCGTAAGAAAAGTTTGTGGAATTTTTCCGCATAAGGTCGCAATTCATGTCTGTAGCTGGTAGCCAAGCCAGCATTTTGCGTTTTCATGGCCTTGCTTAAATTCCTGCCAACCACGATTTATGAGTTGAACGCCAAGCGCACGTTTGCTCATCGGACATTTAATGCCTTGTAGGTTTGCCCATTGTTGATACGCGGCGAACACGTCGGCCTTCGTGCAATATGAGTCTGCTGCTGCGGTGAAATTCTCCGCGATAAATTCGGCCAGCTTGTCAGAGTTATCCCTAAACGCCGCCGTTGCTGCCCTGCATGACGCTGGCGGGTTCAATCCACAGGCGAGCCAAGCGCGTGTTCCGGCGATGCACCAATTTAGAATTCCCGGCAATTCGGCGGCGAGCTTGTCTTTTAGGGTCGTGTCGCGTTTCTCCTCTGGAATTTGAACTTTCCAGTCCACCAAAAGAAAACGCCGCCAGATTCCATCATCCGTGCCGTCAATTCGCGGTTTGTGATTTCCGACGAGCGCGATTTTGTAGGTAGGCGCGTATTCGACAAAGTTGCCATAATGGAAACGGCCCTTTTGCCGGTCGCCTCCAGTCATGGATTTTAGCAACGCCTCATTTAATTTTCCCGACTCGCTGTTTTCTTCGCCAAGCGCAAACCGCTTGCCGCACAGGTTGGCAAGTTCCAAGTGTGGCAACCTGCCTTTGTCGGAAGCATAAACGAGACTATCCGTTAATTTCGCGCCATAGTCGGCGGTGAGCTTTAACAGCCCATGCTCTAGGAATGTCCCTTTGCCGTTCGCGCCTGATCCGAAGTGAAACGGCAAAACGTGTTCGCGGATTTCGCCAGTCAACGCATAGCCGCATAGCCGTTGCAAAAATTCGCGCATTTCTTTTTCCGGTTGAACCTCGGCCAAAAAATTTTCCCACGTCGGCGCGGTTGCGTTCGCGTCAAAACTCACGGCAAGGCGGCGCGTCACAAGATGTTCGCGGTGGTGAGCTTGGAATGTCCCGTTGGCAAGATTCACCACGCCGTTTTGAACACCGATTAGAAATGGGTCGGCGTCAAGTTGCTCCGCTCGCACCACCACTGCGGGATTGCAAGCCGCAAAAGACAAGGCTGGTTCAATCCGCTTTTTGTTCCCCAACGCCGCCGCGTTTGAAATTATACGCTTTCCGATTTCTGGTTCTTTGGTTGTGGCTTCAATGAGTGCTGCCTTAAAAAGTTCGCGGGCATAAGCTGCCGCCATTGATTTGATCACCGTTCCAGTTTCATCGCGCCGCCAGCCGGTGACATCATCGAACACCAGCCAGATTTTTTCGTCGGCGCAATAACGGATAGATTGAGCATGGCGTTGAACAAAGGCGTCGCCATAGCCGACATCACTTTTGAAATGGTTGGCCGTGGCTGGCGTATCGCTGGCAACGGCTTTGCGGGTCGTGGTTGGCGCAGCCTCGGCTATACCAATCTGCGAGCGCAATTCGTGGTTCACGCCGTCGCGGATTCCCTCGCATGAACCATGAAAGCAATGCAAGGTTGGTGAGCCGTCCAATTTCACTCGGCAATGCTTCGCGTCCGTTGGTGTCGTGTGAAGATGTTCACCGGGACATTTACAAAAGCCGGTTGCGGCGTCCGTCCATTCAATCGCACCAAGAATCTTTTCGGCAATCTGCGAGCGAGTCGAGGTGCAATCGGATTGCGCCTGTGATTTGATACGCTCGGCCTTTGGTTCAACCGGCAGCGGGTCAAACGGCACGGCGTTCGGATTCCATTCGCTTGCGTTGTCAGGCGCGAAGCAGAGCCGCTCGACGTTTTTGCAAGCTGGGTCGAGTTCGATGCAGTAGGTTTCGCGGAAGTATTTTTCCATTGCCGCCACGCTCTGCTTGTGCTGGCTGGCGTTGCCAGTGGTAGGGCAACCAAACTTCACGCCAAAGCCGGATGGACTGACGGAAACAAAAAGGCAATTCCGCGATGCAGACACAGAGATCAAACAAATTGAATTAAACGAAATCCTACGCCCATGAAAGCCGTGGGACTCCTAGACGAATGACGGTCGAAAATCCCCCTCCGGGTGGCAGGGCGTGGGGACGGGTCGCCCCTGTGAGAAAAAAGATTCCTTACCATCCTGCCGGACGCTCGCCACGATGCCCGCTGCCGTGCGCTGGCTTCGATTACAGCCCCTTTGACCGTGCCGCTGGCGTGTTGGTGTTTCTCTCCGACCTAGCCCAAAGGCAGCGGCGAAGTCCTTTGCATACCGTTTTAGATACCGTGGCTGTGTTTGGGTGTCAAACAGTGGCACGAAACATTAAGAACGGCAGTCGGGCAGGTGCCGTTTGTTCAGTGAAATCACGAAAAACCATTGTGTGTTAAGTGATGAAAAAGTCCCCTTTGTATTAGCAAACCAGCGCCTTCAGCCACTCGGCCATCTCTCCACTATTATTCATCTGACATTGCCTTTTAATGATGCTTTTAAAGCTGAACAAAACAACATCCCACTCATCTGGTTCTGAAAA
>Ga0007870_1000380_pt1 | contig 14626 bp, 14 predicted proteins | sample CryBogCBH04Jul08_FD_71207 | JGI IMG/M metagenome (GOLD analysis project Ga0007870, IMG submission 71207) | Freshwater microbial communities from Crystal Bog, Wisconsin, USA - CBH04Jul08 | ecosystem: Environmental > Aquatic > Freshwater > Lake | place: Crystal Bog, Wisconsin, USA | collected...
TCAAAATTACGACCAATTGGATTATAACCTTTATCGGATGTAAATTCTGCTGTTATAAAACTATAGTTATCTGACCATTTTGAACTGCCCATTTCACTACCATGGTAGGCTTCAGGTCCATCGCTACCAGCAGCTACTGGTCCTGAGGATGGCATTGAACCATTACCACTCCCACCACGAGCAGTCGCAGTAGGTCTTGGAGCCATATCAGGACTATATACTGGTGGTGCCATAGGCATATTTCGATCCTCCATAGCATTTATTCCAGTCTTTTGGCCTCCACCCATTTTTCGTTCAAAGAGCCAATTATTAACTGGACCGGGGCCAACAAGTGGTTTGCTTTCACCCGCGACAACCAAAGATGGCACATACTGAAGCCAAGATGGCAATGGTGGACGATCAGCACTTTTATCCACACATATAAGTTTGAATTCTGGAACAAAAGGTGTTCTGGATAGTTCTTCCAAAAATGCCTGGCAATGGCGGCAAGTCTTGCTATAGAAAAGCACGTGTTTACTCATTCCGTTGTTCTATCTGGCGAATTCCTACACCAAAAAAACACGCATAAACAGATGGATACACCACGATACTCATTAAAAGACATATTTGGATTGTTACGTGAGGCTACATTTACTCTTACAAATCCTATTACAGTCTTGGAGGATGATAATAAAACAGAAATGACCATAGCTGAATATGTGGCAATGGCAGTTGCACATGAATTAACAGATGATATGTCTAAATTCGCACCTAGCGGCTCAACTAAGGAAGAGGTTATTGAGGCTATGACAGCAAATGGCTATGAAGAGATTGCTTTTCCGGTATATACACAGTTTGGTATTGTTATGTCTGGAGGCAATCGACGCAAGACACGAAAACAAAGAACTCGTCGACATAGGGCTTAAAAATTGAGAGCAAGGCAAAAGAAGATAACACAAGTAGAATGTTTTCCGAGTACGTTGAATTTGGCCCAAATTTACTTGGCGATGCCTCGCATAAAATTAATGCAACCTTTCGTCTAACAAATATTAATACAACACTAGCGAATACTTTACGTCGAGCAATACTTACACTTACACCATCTGTTGGATTTCGAACAGAACCATACGATAAATCAGATGTACTTATTACTACAAATACAACCTCGTTAGTCAATGAAATGATAGCACATCGTATTGGTATGATTCCTATTAAGGCTGATCCACTTACATTCAAACCTGAACTTTATGAGTTTTCGCTAGATATGCGAAATGACTCTAAAGAAATTCTTGATGTGCGTGCCAGTGATATTCAGGTATTTATGAAAAATCCTGAAAATCCACTTGAAGCCCCAATTAAGCTCAATTCAGCAGACTATTTCCCACCCGACCCAATTACAGGGGATACTATTCTTATTACAAGACTCTTGCCACAGTGGAATCCAACTGCAGCGAAACATCAGTTAACGTTCAAGGCTCGTGCATCCATTAGCACTGGTACAGAAAATATTCGTTGGTCTCCAGTATGCCAAGCATCCTATGAATATACGCAAGATAAAGACCCTGAACATATAAATGATGTGTTTAATGGATGGCTTGCAACAATTAAGAAGATTACAGATCCATCCACATTAGCCGAAGAAAAGAAGGCAGAACTTATGCGTGAATTTATGACAATGGAAATTCAACGTTGTTATCTTAAAAATGAACGCGGTGAACCCTATGATTTTACATTTCATGTGGAATCTATTGGAATTCAACCTATAAAAAATATTGTACAAGCAGCAATTATTAAATCATTGGATTTACTCTCAAAATATACTGAAATAGATATAACTCTACCTGAAACTGTACGTATACAAGAAGGTGATAGTCGCTTTCCAACTGTAGAAGTATGGTTTACAAATGAAGGACATACACTTGGCAATTTGTTAGAAACCTACATAGTTGAAAATCATATTGACGGAGATATGGAACCAAATGCAACATATGCTGGTTATAAAGTGCCACATCCATTACGTCCTGAAATGTTTATTCGTATTGGTTTGGAGGATAAGGCAAATATTAACTTTGAAACACAAAGTCAAACGGTACGTTTAATGATTGCCAACGCATGTAAGAATCTCAAGACACAGTTCCAGGAATTGCTGGACGCATGGTCACCTGTGTCTGAGCCATCTGCCGCACAATAATCGCCGTCTACAATAAGACGTTCCTAATGCATCCTATGCGTGTGGCAACATATGCCTTTTTTATTGTATTAGCCATTGCCGCATTTTTATATTTCCGGCCTCACTTTCTTGGACGAATACCTACAAAAGAAGGTTTTGTTACAGTTGCCCTTGATTGAGAAACAATGCCCAAGTGTTTGGCACGAGATGCGGATTCTCAGGCCATGCTTGCCCGTTTTCAGGCTCTTAAAGTATCTGCTCCAAATTCAAATACCGGTATGGCCTATGACGAGTTCAAGCTTATCTTACAGAAACTCCTCTGTATTGATGCTGATATAACAGGTTCAGCTGCTGGTTCCTACAGTACATATCAGTTACCATTTGCTACAGCTCATGATATTGAGCCTGCTGCCAATTTTGTACGCCGTTGTACACAAAGTGCATTACGTAGTCGTGACATTGAAATGGCCATGGATAAGTTTGAGAGCCGCGGTAAAGAACTTATAGGTCAAATGACATTTGACGAGACAAGTAAAAACGATGCAATCGCTGCATTTCATGAAATTGTGGTTCGTGTACAACGTAATATAGCTGGTCCATGCCTAACACAAAAGTCTACACTTGACCACCCGGCTGGTGTACGTGACCCAGGATACTATACACCAAATGGTTTAGAAGAGAATGGTCCTTACCAGATTCGTGGTGATGCACCTCAGTATCTCTAAAGAATCATATAGTTTATCAAAAAAGTTTATAAAATAGACTCTTTTGACATTGAAAAACGAATCTCCTATATATCCATATAGTATAATAGTTGCTGTACGAGACTCTTGTTTCAAAGTTTTTAACCAGGTATCTTCTCCTGTTACAGTCTAATATTAACAATGATAATTGCTGTATGGCTCCTTTTCAACACAGGAGCCAAATTGGGTGTATAATCCTATTTTCTTATACTAACAAGATGGCCAGTCGTTGCTATTATAATAATCATATTCATAAACACTCGCTACAGGGCACAATGCTTTTATAAACATTGATTGCTGTATGTGCCCTTAATAATCCAGGATTCATAATTATTTATCAAATATGATTGCTGTACGAATCCTTTCTCGCTTACTTATATCAAATTAATATGTTTGCTGTTATGACTCCTTTATATAGACAGGAGTCAGAGACCATGGATAAGTTTATGTTCATAAATATCAAGATAGCTAGTCGTTGTTTATTTTATGACTTATAATCATATCCATTCTCATAACGGGACACCACTAGGGATAATTAAAGTGATTGCTGTATGTGTCCCTAAACGCCATTCGGCTTCAACAAGTACAAATGGACAATCTAACCTGTCAATTTTTGTAAATTTGGGCAAAAGTAGTTACATTAAAAAATTTTTATTTTATTTTGTTTTGTTTTGTTTTGTTTTGTTTTGTTTTGTTTTGTTTTGTTTTGTTTTGTTTTGTTTTGTTTTGTTTTGTTTTGTTTTGTTTTGTTTTATTTTTGTTTTGTTTTGTTTTATTTTTGTTTTGTTTTGTATGTAATTACATAGTTGCTAATGTATCACGAATGCGGTCACGCACACGCTGATATTTTGGATCATCTAGTTCCATACGAAGGATTTCATAGGCTGTCAACTGACGAGGACCTTCCTTCTGTAGAACTTCGAACTGAGCAGCTGACCAGCCAGACAACATCGCAACACCAGGCGTATCAGCACTAGCATGATAGTCAGTTTGTGATGAAGCAGCCAAGTTCCAGATAACAATACGAGGAGCTACAAAGCCCATACCAGGACCCCACATATCTTCGCCGGCACGCTTAAACGCTTCCTGAATCATCGCAATATGAGTTTGCCAAGTGTCAGTCTTAACAACATTGCGGTAGCGATGGCCTGTATAGTGGCTAGATCTGGCAGAACTGCAAGCCTGGTCCCAATTCATATCCGTAAGAACAATGAGGTTCTCAGGTTCCTGTCCAGGACGGCAACGCGTATCCTTGAGTGTTTGAAGAACAAGATCCATAGCCTTCTGGAAGTCTGTACTTGTACCATGTCCAATTCCACTGTCACGAATAGTTCCAATACGCTCAAATAGATCCGAGCCAGGTCTAAATGTATGCCAAATAGGATTTGAGTCAAATGTCATCAACTTATCCTGGAATTCTGCTCCACAAGTTTCAGCACCAAGCATACCTAATGCCATAGAAACCCAGTAAGGAGTATCACCCACAGAGGATGATTCCATAGATCCACTGAAGTCCGACATGAAGATAGAGCGGCCAAGTCCGCCAGCAGCCTTAACTTTATCTACCATGCTACGCCATACACCACGAAGCTGGTCCTTTTCAGCATCAGAAAGACCATAATCTTCTGCTGCCTTCTTGACAACTTCGTGGGGATATAGAGTATCAGCACCATGAATCTTGGCTTCACCACGAGCGGCCGCACCAAAATGTGCCTCAAAGTTCGTACGACACTTCATACGCTTCTCATCATTTGGACAACGATACTCACCAACAGTATGCTTACCCTTGTATGTTGAGGGTAGATTGAGGAATGCTTTAGCATACAACTTTCCAGCACGACCAGGTACTGAACCTGGTACAATTTCATCCCAACGACCATCACTCATATAAGTCTCTACAGTCTTGAGCTTGGCATTGATGTCTGAAAGTAATTGACGGTAACGACGCATCTTACCACTGTGAGTTGGAACATCAATAAATAGATGAAATGCAAGTAGATTTGCCTCGTGTGAATTCTTGGATCCTTCACGGGGAGCCCACTTTGCGGCAAGGCTCAAATTACCAGTTGTATTTGCGAAATCGTCCTTAAGCTGCTTCATATAGAGTTTACGAATGCTCCAGCCAAGACCATATGGTCTAGCTTTTGTACACACAGGTTCAAGATCAATCAAGGCAAACAAGTCTTGCCAGCAACCATAATGCGGTACCAAGTCCAATACTGCCTTAGCAAGTTCAAGCTTTTCGATAGCCAAAGACGTAAACAGTTCATAGAAGACCTTACGTTCGCCTTTACCACCGCGAATATTACGAACATGAAATGCCAATACAAAGGCATCCTCAAGAGCTTCTTGTGTGCCAAGGGCAAGAATAGCCTTAAGATCCTTATTTAAAACATCAGATGTAGCACCACGCACACACTTGACGTTAAGGTCAACGCGGGGGTCACCTGTGCTAGATAAAACATCAGACCCCTTATTACCAACAGTACGGAAAGAAATAGAATTTATAGAAGGAATGGAAGACATTTGAAGAAGAAAGTGTTGGAAAGGATTTGATAAAGACCGCACAATCAATTTTTCACTCAATCAATTTTCAATTTTTCTTATCATACTGTAATTACATATTGCGAATAAGTAGATTAGTAATTAGTTTCTTACATTCTTTACCTACTATAGGATTTAATGGGTCAATGCGATATAAATATTCCTTAGCCTGTGTACAGTACTCATCATAAATATTATTATGTTTTAAATATGCATTATAAATAGCATCTGAACATGCCTTAGGATCATCGCCAGGATAATAATATCCACAATTATCCAAATCGACAGAATTATGTATCAATGGATATCCATATTGTAAGACTTCATAATATAAGTAATTTAATGAAGTAAGATAGTGATGTGTAACAAAAATTGGTATAGATTCAAGAGAATTAAAATGTAATAATATTTCAGGCAAAGGTAAACGCTTAAATTTCCGTACTTTTGAATTAATTTTAAGTTTGCTTACCATATTATAAGCAAGATCATTTTCAGGAAAATTAAAAACATATACAGTATCAATTAAATCAGGATATTTGTTATGAAGATGTTCACATGCTACAATAGGCAGCCAGGCTGTTTTTACAATTGATAGATTTGGTTCTGTAATCAATATATTAATTTTGTTCTTAGGATGTTTTAATTTATTATAGATTATGGTATCTTCTGTTTTTTTATATTCAATATTTAATCGTTCTTTTACAAGTGACGAAGACCATAAATGTGGCATAATATACACTGGTTTACCAGTCATAATTTCAAAGTAGCCTTTGCTATATAAAAATGAAGGTATAATCCATAATTCATTTCCAGTTTCTCGCTCACTTAATGTAGTTGATGTAGTTTTACCAAATATAAACCCATGTTGGTCTTCAGGATATTGATTACCACAAATAAATGATACCATTTGAACATTATTTGAAGATAAAATATTTATTGTATCATCTGTAAATCGTCTTGATACACTAATTACAGCACAATATTCTTTTGGATTAAAATCTTTATTATTTTTTGATAAAAATGTAATTGGTAAATTTACTAAGGGAAATGGTTCTGATATGCTTTCCTGACATAAAAATTCACAAGCTATACCTAGTTCTTTAAAACAAGAATATATAAAATAAGCATTTTGAGTTATACCATTTGTAAATAATTTAGGATTTGCATGTAATAGTATACCAACTTTTTTTGTAAGTAGTTCCATATTTATACGTGCTAACATAACTCTAATTATAGTAAAGTTATATTAGTAAATATTATCCGCATTTTACATGCCACCAGGAGATAATAATGAAATTAAAATTGCTAAACCTAATATCTGCCATACAGATTTAGCTTCTTTTACACCTGGCACTAAAACATGGAGTACATTATTCCATAAATACTTGCCAATAAAAAGAATAATGGCAAAAATAATTAACATAGTAATTAAAGATACAAATGCTGAGCGTGCCGGAGATTCAGTAGGCTGTTGGGCAGCGAAAGTTTCCGTTTGGGAATATGCTACATCCACACCAGCATTGACAGTATTAGCAATAACACCACCAATCATTCTATATAGAGTTATGCGAATTTAATTATGAGTTATAATATCATCATCTGATTTAGGTTTTTGTAGTCTTAAATCGTGTTTAATAGTAGTACTTCTATGTTGTTCCAAATAATCTACAAGTTTTTTGGCCTTGACTTCATCACCACTAAAAAAATCCTTACAATGACGCATAAGATAATCATTTGATAGTTTTTCAGGAGTTTCACGTGTTTTATGAATTATCATGCCTTTACTTGTACTTAAATTATTATAACCAGAGGTTTCCATGATACGTAATATAACATCTTTTAATGCTTTGCCAGTTGTGCGACGCTGTTTAATTTCGTTATTTAACGTTGCGATTTCATCTTGTGTTTTTAACCAGCGTTTAATAAGTTCAGGAAGTTCTTTAAGATTAGAATTCGCATCCGCCCCAGATGCAGACGGAACGATAGACATTCTACACATATATCGGTGTCTTGGCTCTAAGTCCTGAACGCAAATTACAAATCCGCAAAAATTGATATTTTTATGACTTCCTTTGAATCAAATAGGATGAACGTCTTTCCTGAATCTCAAAATTTTATGCGTCAAATGCTTATTATACGATATCAAAAACTATTAGAGACAATTAAAGAAAAATTCTCTGTAACAGATGAGCAAATGAAGAAACTTGAAGAAACTATACTTAATATCAACTGGATAGATACTGCCTTAAATGAAGTAAATACGTAATCTGTCACGAACAGATGTACGACATACAAAACATTGTGTTCGCTGTTTATGTGAGCAATTATTACAAAAGACATGGCCGCATGGAATTAATGCTGAAGTAACACGTTCAGCCGTACAAATAGAACATAATGGATTTCCATGATGGTCAGCACCACCAGTTGTTGATAATAAGACCGACCGATAAGCCTGAAATTTTGTATATTCTTTTATAAATGCAGTATAATCATTTTGGATTTGTAAAGTTTTATATCTAGATTGTATATATCCTAATATAGAGTCTTGTAAAATTCGAAGTTCTTCACTAGTATCCTCTTCAAGTCCAGAAAATGTATCAAGTTTTTTCTTTAATGTATCTAATTGTTGAAGTTTATGTTCAATACGATGGTTAAGTTCGAATAATGAAGATATTGTTTTTAAATAATTATCCATCATTGTATGAATTGTTTTACGTATAGTATCAATTGACATATCTAGTTTTTCATTGATTTCATTTAGTATAGAATCATTGTCAACAATATTAGCTATACGTGATTCAACTGAACCTGAAAATCCAGCAGTATCCATAGCTCGCACAAGATCATTATGATGTTTTGAGACTGGCCAATCAGTAACAGGTTTTTCTAGAAAGGCTACTAATTTATCACTTTCTTTTTGTATAACATCACGTAGTCTACGACGCCATGGACGTAAAAAATCACGTTCATCTTCGCTAATTCCTGTAGCAATATTCATATGATGTTGTAGAATATTTAACATACTATTATATTGTTCAGCAAAAGCACCTGAACCAGCATCTGCAGAATCAAACTCTGCCGATGAAAATCCCATAGATGCTACATTTCCTAAATGTGTTAAAGCAATAACATGTGGTTGTGGAGAAGCAACTCCAGATAAGTCCATATCTAATTCGCTAACTATGTTTGCGGTTTAGACTGATTTGTAGCTAAATCAGAAAGATATAGAAAAAACTCGTCGTCAAATCCGTAATGACAACCATTTGGTTCACTAGATTCAGGTACACGACGTGATGTAGCATTTGCTCCATGTAAGAAACTTACAATAATACCTTCTGGCGGTATTTCAGCTGTATGCTCAATACGACCAGATAAAAATCCTTCTCCTTCGGCTATAGATACTCCATCAGGAAATCCACGAGTTTCCCAAAATGAACGTTTGAAACATAATGTTGCCTCACTTACACGTTCTTCAGCAGCTAAATCTAAGGGTGGAACATTCATAGCCGATATATATCGACCACAATCATACATTGGCAAGGTTGAACAATATATACAATCGGCACCAGTAGCTTTGAGCCATGCTACACGAGCATGAATTGATCCAGGTGGATAGTGATCATCATCGTCCATCATTAGAATAATAGGTGCCGATGAGGCAGCACAAGCCTTATTACGTTTATCACCTAATGCCATAGGTTTGGCCAAGGAGATATATTTAACAGAAATTTCAGTATATTTACTTTGAAATTTTATAATATCGGCATCTATACGTCCAATACCTTCGCTATCATCCACAACTATCCAAGTGAGTTTATTTTTTGGATAATCAGCTCCTAGTATATTGCGAGCCATATTTGCAAACCAGCGTGGACGATTATGAGTTAATGTAACAATAGCAATCTCAGGTAATTCGCTAATAGGTAATGGCTTTGGTGGAATTGTAAGAGGCTCAGATGATACAAGTTTTGGTCCTAATATCATTCGCCAACTGTTACGAAATTCTTTAATACGTTCAGTTGCTAATGTTAGTAATTTTTTCTGTATTATCTTCTTATCGTCTATAGATAAATTTAACAATGATTCAACCGCACGTTCTACATCACTGGCTATAATTGAATACGTGAAATCACGCATAGAACTTTCCTGATTTATTGTACATTCAATACGTCCAATATTTCCTAGCATATTACCATATAATTCATTATAAATTGGTATATTTGTCCATAAAGGCAAAGCACTTATTGTGGCTGCTTCTGCTAATGTATATCCAAATCCCTCGGCTGCGGATGCTACAATATGAAATTCATGAAGTTGTTGTGCTTGTATACGTTCGGCATCTGTTGTAAATGATTCACGTAATTCTATATTGTCAGTTTTACCAAGTATTTCTTTTAATATACTAATGACTTTGGATGTGCCAACAACAGTAACATTGGGCCATGAGGCTTTCCACATAGGCAATAATACTTTGGCCGCAGCCAATTTATTTGTACTAGCACCAATTAAATATAAAAAGGATCGTTGACGCACACTTCCAATTTTATGTAATTCAATCGCAGGATCAGCACGCCAAGAAACTATACGTACTCGTTTATTATCGACTTCAGGAAATAAGGTACGTGCATAGGTAGACTTAAATATCAATATGTCTGCTCCACCTTTTTCTTTAGGATCTAATACCCAATTCCATGCTGTTTTAGGCCACCATTCAGGATTTATCACAACAATATTGATTTTAGCCCATGACCAAGCTGCACGACACGGAACTTCCAAATGAAGTTGTATATCTACTGGTCGTGGTTTGCGTGGACCACCATAAAAACTTATTGGGTCTATATGATCAACGGATCCTATACGAAGTTTACCAGATGCGTGTATTTCACGTAATACCTGTTCTATAAGTTTAGAGTCTACACCAAGTCCCCATGCTGGCGTATCTACTGCTCGTGCTGAGCGGGATAAAATTACAATGCGAAGATCACTCATACTTGCCATTTCATAAAATCATGCCCTTAAGTAAGGATGCTTGCTGGCGATTCAAAGCCATGGCGAGATTTAGGTTATGTAAAATGGTATGACCCGCTTGCTATACTTGAAAATACAAAGAGTCCAGAATTTTATGCTACAGTTTCCGATGAAACTTATCGTTGGATACATGCCCCTCGTAAAGATAAACAACAGTGGTCTCATGATTTTAAAACGTTGTTAAACAATGCTTTACCACTAAGTCCTCAATGTATAGATGAGGAATTTAAGTGGCAAGGATTTACTATAAAGGTTCAAAATGGGTTTAGTCACCGCAAGCATGTTTGGTTTCTAGACGCAACTAATACTATAGTTCGGTCATATTTAAGTCTTACAGATATTGGAATAGACCCCGAATCTGATATGTTCTATACTATAAAGGACGCAGGACATGGTGGAGAAGTACTACAATTGGACATATATAAAATTGGTCATATACGATCAATTTGGCATAAAAAACCAGTTGGACCAACAGCAATCTTTACAAAAGACCATATATATTATCAATCAGTAGAAAATTATTTACGATATCCATCCATAATTCGTGTGACAAAGTCTACAGGCAAATCGCCTACAACTATATTTCATATGCATGACCCGCGGTATCAAGTCGACATGTTTCAACCGTATAATCAAACTAATATTTTCATAAAAACGTCTAATGCATTAGATCAACGACTAGGATATATTGTAGGAAGTTCAGTACGTTGGTTAACAGCTAAATCACCAGAAGATGCGGATGGTTACGGCACATCATTATTTCCTATAGATACATATTGTTGGGCAACAAATGATTCCTTACAAATTAATGGACATACATACAAACTTCCAAATAATCAATATACCACGGGTGTATTATACAGTATGGATAAATCTCATATTTATGTATCAACTACACATAATGCGTGTACAAGTATTTATGCCTTTAATCTTAAAACAAAAAAATACAAGATTATTTACACGCATAATGGTCCTAATAATATAATATTACTTCCAGACAATAAAGTTAAATTGATGTTTCCATACAAATCGTCTATAATTGGACACATAACGTCCACCGGTATACACGAAGAATATAAATTTCCTGAACCAGTTGAATTACAAATATATACACATGGATTAGCTGTGAGTCACGATAAAACTCGTGTGCCGTTTTCCTACGTTTCAATTACAACTAAACCAATAGGTCTTATTGTAGATGGATATGGTTCTTATGGTATTAGTAGCTCACGGTCTTATCCAATTCGTTGGTTACCATGGTTAGTTCGTGGATACGCTTATGTTGTTTGTTGCCCACGCGGTGGTCGTGAAAATGGTGATAAGTGGTATGATGATGGTCGAACCGCAATACGCAAACATAATACGTTTGATGATGTAGCAGCAATCATTGAAACAGTACAACAACATATGAAAATTTTACCAAAACATACTATATTTTATGGTCGTTCAGCTGGTGGATTATTAGCAGCAAATATAGCTCATAAATATTCATATCTTGTTGGAGCAATTTATACAGAAGTACCTTATGTAGACGTATTGCGTACGACATCCAACCCAAGTCTTCCACTTACACAAATGGAATACGATGAATTTGGTAATCCAGCTGCTCGTCCTGAAGAGTATGAAGCATTACAACATATTTCACCAGTTGATACAGTGCCAATAGCACCAAAGCATGCTCCAATTATAATTGTAAGAACAGCAATTAATGACGCACAGGTTTTACCATACGAGGCATTAAAATGGGCAAAAAAATTAAGAGCAAATGGATGGATGGTTTATGTAGGAATTGATGGCAGTGGTGGTCATTTTGCTGAAGAAGCTAATATGTATAAACAAGAAGCAGATGATGCTGCTTTAATTCACACTAGTCTCTGATTTTGCTTTAGCCGCTGCACGTGATGCTAATACACGACGCCATGTATCAATTGGTACATGCTTTCGTTTTACAAGTTCTAGAAAACATTTTACCATACAATCTACATCAGCATCGGCACTATGAAACTTGAATCCATCATTATTGCCAAATAGAAAGGTGTGAAGTTCGCCAAGAGTTGGCCACTTGTATGGATCTGAAGCTTTGGGAAATTTGCTTTTAGAAGGTAGTTTACACAGAGCTTTTGTATTTTCCATAGTACAATAATCATGACTTGGCCACCATAGAAATGATGCACTAGGATTTTCACGAACTATAGCAGCCTTAAGAATAGACCTATCAAAAGCTAAATTATGAGCTACTATAATATTTGCGTTAGTTGCCGTTTCTACAAATGCTGCAAAGAGTTCATTAGCAGGTATACCTGTAGCAAGTGCCTGAGTTTTGGAAATATTATGAATAGCAGCAGACTCTTCATTCCATTCAAGAGTTTCAGATGGCTTAATAATTTCACAGCGACTACTTAGGCATACTGGTTCAGAATCTGTAAAATCCCAATATTGCCAGGCTAGTTGAACAATATGAGGCCATTTATCAACATCACTAATTAGCGTACTACGATCGCGTGGTGGAAGACCATTGGTCTCTGTATCAAAGAAGAGTATACGCATAGTTGTAAACTAACAAATAGTTTTAAAATCAATGTCAACTTTTGTAGAAATAAATATATTATACTTATGTATAGAAAAGATGGCTGGTTCACGCAAGTCAACTCGTATGAACCGTCGTAATTTTTTAGGTGGTTTTTTTGAAGCACAAGCAGTTTTCCCAGTACCACCTGCTAAGGGTGGTAAGCGTAATATGTCACGTAAAAATATGCGTAAAAATCGTAAATCATCACGCAAAAATACACGCAAGAACCGTAAGTAAATATTAAATACCCTCCCATTTCTTTCCCTTATTGACTTTGTCTTTTACGGTAAGACCCATAGCAACTCGTACAGGAGCAAAACTTTTACGATGTTCTGATGTTACACCATATTGTTTTAAACCATCCATATGTTTTTGTGTACCATAACCCATATTAGTACTTAGACCATACCATGTATCCCATTCAGGATGTTCAGCAACAACTGATTCTATCCATCTATCTCGACTTACTTTGGCAAGAATTCCAGCAGCGGCAATTGCTAAATATTGAGCATCACCGTCAACTATAGCATATCCTTCTGTATCTTTATATGGTTTCCAGTGATCCCCGTCTACTAAAACACGTTCTACAGGAATAATAAGTTGGTCAAGAGCTTTATGCATAGTCATTAAATCAGCTTGTAATACATTTAAACGATCAACATCATCAACATCTGCGTAGGCAACCGTTTTATCAAGAGCACATTCTTGTATATAATCATAAAGTATAGCACGTTTACGTTTTGTGAGTAACTTAGAATCACGAATTTCATTTAAAGTTGAACCATGGTCAAAGAAGTTGTCAAGTTCGTTGCTAAAGATAACTGCCCCGACATATAGTCTGCCAAACAAGCAACCTCGCCCGGCTTCATCTAATCCGACCTCTACCACATCATCCTGTTTATAACGCAATTTATACATAGCTGTTATTAAAATATTCGTTTAAATTTATACTTCAACTTTTTACATTGGTGGATAGATAAATTCAAAGTGTCTTGTAGGAAAAAATGTTCGCAATTGCGGCGTGGCTAGGAATTGCTTTATTAATTGTACTTCTTCTCATGGTTCCAACCATGTTGAAACGAGTTTATACAGAGAAATTTACTACAGAAGCTTTTCAAGATGAGGAAGATGAAGATGAGGGCTTCCAGGACGAAGAGGATGAAGACGAGGGCTTCCAGGACGAAGAGGATGAAGATGAGGGATTCCAAGATGAGGAGGATGAAGATGAGGGATTCCAAGATGAGGAAGATGAAGATGAGGGTTTCCAAGATGAGGAGGATGAAGATGAGGGATTTCAAGATGAGGAGGATGAAGATGAGGGATTTCAAGATGAGGAAGATGAAGATGAGGGATTCCAAGATGAGGACGATGATGATGATGATATGAAAGAAGGATTTTTGGGATCTTTATTCGAAGGATTCTTTGCTAAGAAGAAAAAGGCTAAGATTGCTAAAAAGAAAAGTACTCTTAAGTCTGCTGGTAAAAAGAAAAGTACTCTTAAGTCTGGTTCTACTAAGCATAGTTCTGCTCACGGTACCAAACACGCTGGCCACGGTGCCAAACACGCTGGTCACGGTGCCAAACACGCTGGTC
>Ga0007870_1000382_pt1 | contig 14518 bp, 9 predicted proteins | sample CryBogCBH04Jul08_FD_71207 | JGI IMG/M metagenome (GOLD analysis project Ga0007870, IMG submission 71207) | Freshwater microbial communities from Crystal Bog, Wisconsin, USA - CBH04Jul08 | ecosystem: Environmental > Aquatic > Freshwater > Lake | place: Crystal Bog, Wisconsin, USA | collected...
GAATACGCCCTGAGCCACTCTCTGAACATACCCGCCGTTAAGCTGTTGGATAAGTTGAGCACTTCAAAATTCATCTCTTCGCTGTCTGACGCCGGTTTTGAAAACATCTGGAAGCGCCGCACTGACTTGGGTTTGTCTATTGTGCTGGGCGGTTGCGAAGTGCGGCTGGAAGACCTGACAGCGCTATATGCTTCTTTTGCAAATGGGGGTGTTTATTCGCCCATCAACTATACAGGCAATCCCATTATACCAAACGCGCCAAAACAAGATTCGGCAAAAAAAGGTGTCAGGCTCCTATCTCCCGGCGCTGATTTTATGGTCTCGCGCATACTATTGGAACTGCACTGCCCCGATTTGCCAGGCGGATACGAACAAGCGGCAAACGTACCCCACATAGCCTGGAAAACCGGCACTTCGTATGGCCGCAAAGATGCCTGGAGCGTGGGCTACAACAATCGTTATACTATTGGCGTTTGGGTGGGCAATTTCTCAGGCGCAGGAGTGCCCGATTTGAGCGGGGCTACGACCGCCACGCCTTTGCTGTTCGATTTGTTCAACGCCATAGACCATGAAGATTTTACCGAATGGCTCACCCAGCCTATGGACGTTGATTTCAGGTTGGTTTGTACCCAAACCGGCAAAATACCCGACGAGTTTTGCCAGGACCAGTTAGAGGATTATTACATCCCCGGCGTATCTGCAGGCGAAAAGTGCGACCATATGAAGGAAGTGTGGGTGAGCGCCGATGAGAAATTTTCTTACTGCACCGCCTGCCTGCCCCCATCGGGCTACAGAACCAAAATGTTGCCTCATATCCCCACCGATCTCGCGGCTTACTACGATGTATCGGGCATAGCCTATACGCGCATTCCGCCCCATAATCCCGCCTGCACCCGGTTGTTCAACGATGCGCCGCCCATCATCACATCGCTTACCAATGGCAAGACCTATATGGTTTTTAAGCACGACGAACAAAAACTACAACTTTCCTGTACGGCAGCCAACGATGTGCATCGCGTATTCTGGTACATAGACGACAAATTCTTTGCCGCAGCCGACGCCCGCGAAAAGCTGTTTTTTGCTCCAAATCCCAAAGGCTCAAATACTAAAATCTCTTGTACAGATGATAAGGGAAGGAACGCCAATATACAGATTAAGGTGAAGTTTATATGAAAAGTTGATTGAAGTGTTTTTGTGTTGGGAAATGCTCCAACCAAATGTTGAAAAAAGCTGAAAATGACGCATCTGAATTTTGGTTAGGTATAATTGTGTTTGAAAAAAACCGGAAAACACTATATTGTAGATTTAAATATTTACAACTCACTGAAATAAAATTTGTTGAATGTTTGTATTTGCTTTTTTGGCAGGTATAATCAGGTATATTTGGGTATATTTGGGTATAAACCGGTATAATCAGGTACGGGCTTACTACCCACTAAAGCAAAAATAGACAAAATGTTTTGTATTGGCAGAGATGCATTAAATATATATTTATTTTTGCGCACGATTATTATTTTATGATATAAATATATATACTAAAAATACTCAGAAATAGTTTTGGAAAAAAACGGTATAACTGGAAGGTCGGAATTATTTCGCTAAGTTAGCGCCATTACTTCGGAGAGGGATAGGGTGAGGCAAAAATAACTCAGCCAATTTCACCCCAAACGTCATTTGTCCCCTCTCCTTCGGTGAGGGATAGGGTGAGGCAAAAATAATTCAGCCAATTTCGCCCCAAACATCATTTGTCCCCACTCCTTCGGAGAGGATAGGGTGAGGCAATTTTGTTCGCCAATTTTCCATTACGATGCCCCTGAGATCGAGTTTGTTCCGGTGCCGCACCCGCACAAATTATTTTTCCTTTTTCTTTATCTTTATGCCAGCAACAGACGCTAAAAGCAAAAAAATGAATGATTCTGAAAAAACACAAAAACTAAAAAATTATTATAAAACAGTTCTGCCTTCTGCAACCGAGGCCGGTATGCAATTTGCGTTATCATTGGCCACGCCCCATACCATCAGAAAAAAAGACTTCTATTTGCGCGAAGGCACAGTATGCAACCATGTCGCCTTCGTTTGCACCGGTCTCGTGAGAATGTATCATCTGGTTGACGGCAAGGAAAAAATTATGGGCTTCTGCAACGAAATGAACTATATATCAGATTACAGAAGCTTTCTTACACGCACTCCCTCGCAAATATTTATTCAGGCTCTCGAAGATACAGAAGTGCTGGAAACCTCCTGGGACAACCTGCAACTATTGTACAACACCGTGCCTGAAGCCAACACTATGGGTCGCCTCATTGCCGAAAAATTATTCAATGATCTGTACGAAAGCGCTGTTATAGGCGTAAAACTTTCTTATGAACAACGATATGAACTGCTTCTTGCCACTTGTCCCTGGGTGTCCCAGCGAATTCCCCAGTATATGATTGCTTCTTACCTCGGCATTACCCCTGAAGGTTTTAGCCGCATCAAAGCCCGTTCAGCCAGGGCAAAGCCCCAGCCCGCCCGCCAGGAGCACGTATTGATTGAGGTTAAGAAATGATTACCAAACAGAAATCTTGATTCAAATCAACGATCACTATCTAAACAGTGTTCATTTTTGTAAAAAATTAAAAAAAATGAATCAAAAAATCAGTACAACACTCCTTTGCCTCCTTTTGTCTTTGTTTGTCAGAGCCCAAACGCAAACTGTGGCAGGCAATATTTACGACGAAGCATCAAAAGCCCCACTTACGGGTGTGGTTATCCAACTGCTCAACTCTGACGCACCCCTTGGTGCCGTAACAGACGAAAACGGACGATTCCGGATTGACGGCGTGCCAATAGGCAGGCATTCATTCAAAATCACCTTCCTCAGCTACGAAGACCGAATACTCTCGGATATCGAAGTCACTGCAGGCAAAGAGGTGAACCTGAATATCAACATGGCAGAATCGGTGAAAAATCTAAAGGAGGTGAGCGTTGTTTACAACAGGAGCAGGGATAAAAACCAAACGCTCAGCGATATGGCACTTGTCAGCGCACGCTCATTCAATGTTGATGAGACCAACCGCTATGCAGGCTCACTCAACGATCCGTCCAGAATGGTAGCCAATTTTGCGGGCGTTATAGCAGGCAACGATACCCGGAATGACATTGTAGTACGTGGCAATTCACCCACCGGTATGCTATGGAACGTCGATGGACTCAATACACCAAACCCTAACCACTTTGGTGCACTCAACAGCACGGGCGGCCCTGTGAGCATGATCAACAACAACAATATAGACAAGTCTGACTTTTATACTGGTGCATTCCCTGCCGAGTTTGGCAACGCTCTGGCCGGTGTGTTCGACCTCCGCCTTCGCGATGGCAATATAGACAAGCCCGAATATGTAGCGCAAGTAGGCTTCAACGGTTTCGAAGGAGGCGCTGAAGGGCCAATCGGGAAGAATACATCTTATCTGCTCAATTATCGATATAGCACCCTCGAGGTGTTCAACAAGTTGAATATCAATGTGGGTACCGGCGCTTCTGTTCCCATTTACCAGGACGTAAACTACAAACTGGTTTCCCGCATCAATAAAAAAACAAAACTAACAATGTTCGGCATCGCAGGCAACAGCAAGGTCAGTTTCCTGGGCAAAGATGTCGATTCCTCGCAACCAAACCTCTATACCAACAACAATCCTTACCAAAACATGTACACCAAATATAGCACAGTGATCACAGGATGTTCAATCGATCACCAGATCAATCCAAAAACTTCAACCAAATTGGTACTAGGCTATTGCACTACCGCCGAACACTATCACGAAGATTCCATAGGCAGATCCAATGCAGCCATTTATCCTGCTCAGGAAGCGGATTTCAATACCTATAAAACCTCGGCAACCTGGTCACTGCAGCACAAATTCTCGGCCACAGACAACCTTCAATCAGGGGCTTCCTACGATTACACAACTTTCAACCTTTTCAATCAAAAAATGTATCCCGGTCAAATAAACAACACATACGTAAATCAGGATGGTAGCATGGGGCTCTTCCAGGCATTTGTACAATGGAAACACCGGTTCTCCTACAATCTATCGCTTGTAGCCGGGGTTCACTACCAATACCTGGACCTGAACGGCAGTCAATCTATTGAGCCACGTGCCAGTCTGAAATATAAAATCGATGGGCGTAATGCTTTAAGTTTTGGTTATGGTATCCACAATCAGGAGCAAAGCATTTATTCTTATTTTGTAGAAACCCCGACAACAAATGGCATTGCCTATACCAACAAGAATCTGGGATTCACACAAAGCAATCACTTTGTATTGTCTTACGATCTTAACCTCACAGAAAATACTCGCATTAAGATCGAAACTTATTATCAATATATCAATCACGCGCCGGTTACAAGTTATGTTTCCTCCTATTCAGCCCTCAATTATGGAGTTGACTTCGCACCACCAAACCAGGATAGCTTGGTAAACAAGGGAACAGGCTACAATTATGGCGCTGAATTTACCTTCGAGCACTTTCTCACCAAAGGTTTTTATACCCTCATCACCGGATCACTCATCGATTCCAGATACAAAGGTTCAGATGGCGTGGAGCGCAATACGGCTTTTAATACTGGTTATGTATGTAATGTCCTTGCAGGAAAGGATTTCAAGATTGGAAAACGTGGTGATATATTAGCTGCAAACATTAAATTTTCAACAATTGGCGGCCGCTATTTTACCCCGCTTGACCTTCCCCTGTCTATTGCTGCCAATCAGGCCGAATATGACAACAACATTGCTTTTTCTCAACGCCTGCCTGCCTATTTCCGCACCGATATCAGGGTAGCATACAAAAAAGAGTACAGGAAAAGCACTATGGAATTTGCTTTGGATTTGGAAAATGTTACCAACAATCAAAATGTATTTGAGCAAACCTACGACCAGATTCATTCCAAAATAATTACCAATTACCAACAAGGATTCTTCCCGGTGCCCTTGTTCCGATACACATTTTAAGGTGTTGCCTTAAAAAATCAATGCAGGACTAAATCCTGCATTGATTTTTTTTAAACAATTAATTTTTATTACTTCTTTCTATTCGAAACGTTATTTGGTCTTGCCGGTTGGGGCGCTGGCCTTGCCGGTTGCGGCATAGGTCTTGGTGCCGGCCTTTGATTGTTTTCAGGTTGCTGCCTGTTCATATTTTGGTTATTCTCACGTTGAGGTTGCACATTGTTATTTCCATGCTGCATATTCCCTTCATTTCTTGCCGGCGCTGGATTTGAATGTTGTTCAGGTTGAGGAAAATTACGTTGTGGTGCGTTGTTCTGATGATTGTTTTCCTGCTCATTATTTCTCTGCGGCTCCGCCTGATGGTTCTGAAATGCCGGATTATTACCGTTGTTTCTTTGCGGCTCCGGATTATTTCTCACAGGTGCCCCATGCTGGACGTTCTGTTGTGGTACAGGATGCTCCTGATGAAATGCCGGCTTTGGAGCTGTTTCTGCATGCTGGGGTAATGCTTCTCCCCTTGCTTCAATTGGGTGTGGTGCCTGAATCACATTTGCCGGGCGCGCAGTGTTCACACTATTCCGGTCTATTGTTGGGCGGTAAATGGAAACTGAATTACCCGAAACCCTGGTAGCACTGGACGAATTCACGCTGTTTGTTCTGTAAATCACAACCTGCTGATGGGTATCTCTCTCTATAACCTCAGCACGGGGTCCGTAATTATAATGACCACCGCCGCCTTCGTAGGGCACATATTCTGTGCGGGTGATGTAATAATTATTGCGTTCATAGCCACCCCAATGTTCATGCCAGCGGGGCTCATACAAATAATGGGGCTCTACAAACACCCACCAATTGTCTGGGCAGTAATAAACACCGCCTACTGTGTAATCAGGTCCAAGGGGGGCCCAACCGCAATACCCGCCTCCATAACGCCAGCTCACCCAGGCCGGAGCCCATTCATGACCAGGTATCCAAATCCAGCCATAGTACCCATTGTATGTCCAGCGACCATAGTGGTAGCAAGCCCATCCCCACGGATCGTCAGATACCCAGGTGTTGCCATATTCGGTCATCACCCAATGCCCGCGGGTGTAGGGCCGGAATCCGGGATCCTCATAGGGTACGAAAACATTGCCATACCTTGCATCATAAACCCATTCACCATAAGGCGCAAGGTTATCATAAAAAGCCTGGTACGAAACAGCTACGTCCTGCGCAGCAACTTTGTTTGCTAAGCCAAAGCTTATCAACAAACAAGTAAAAACAATTTTCAGTGTGCCTGCCAAAAACCTTTTCATTTTTTAAAAAATTAATTGTGTGAATAATAACTTCCAAAAAATATTGTGCAACAAATATGCCAACATTCAACCAAAAAACAAAATTAAAGTATAAAGAAACACTAATATCGCTTTTTGCAAATAAAATTCCCCGGCCAGAATCCGGCCGGGGAATACACAATAATAATTTTATTTTCAAGCATTCACAGCCATACATGCAGCCATGGTAGCCCCTATGTTAGCAGGGCTATCCACCACATGTATACCACATTCTCTCATAATTTTCATCTTTGCAGCAGCCGTATCATCAGCACCCCCAATTATTGCACCGGCATGACCCATGCGGCGACCGGGAGGAGCTGTTTGCCCTGCTATAAACCCTACTACCGGTTTTCTCATGTTCTCTTTCAGCCAATATGCAGCTTCCGCCTCCATATTTCCACCTATTTCGCCAATCATAATGATGCCATCCGTCTCATCATCATTCATCAGCAATTCAACCGCTTCTTTGGTGGTCGTACCAATTATCGGATCACCACCTATCCCGATTGCAGTAGAGATACCCAATCCAGCCTTTACAACTTGGTCAGACGCCTCATAAGTCAGCGTACCCGATTTTGATACGATACCTATTCTACCTGCCTTGAAAACAAAACCCGGCATGATGCCAACTTTAGCTTCACCAGCTGTGATAATTCCAGGACAGTTCGGTCCTACAAGTCTCGCACCAAAACTTTTTATGTATTCGCGGGCGCTCACCATATCCTGAACAGGTATGCCTTCTGTAATACAAATAATAACTTTTATTCCCGCATCAGCAGCTTCCATTATTGCATCAGCAGCAAATGCCGGCGGTACAAATATGATCGATACATCGGCGCCTGTCTCAACAACAGCATCCTTAACTGTATTGAATACGGGACGATCCAAATGCTGTGTACCACCTTTTCCTGGTGTGACACCGCCTACAACATTAGTGCCATACTCAATCATCTGACCTGCATGGAATGTTCCCTCAGAGCCAGTGAAACCCTGAACAATTACTTTGGAGTTTTTATTAACCAATACTGACATACTATGTTTTCGTTTAAGTCTCGCAAAAATAATCTAATTACAACCAAATTCAAACCTATTTCATGAATTTAAAATTAAGGTAGATCAGACTCAGAAGTAAATAAACATAAAATTATACCATATTTACTTACGCCGTAAACTAAATGCAGACTAATCTAAAACAGCGATTGACTATTTATCAATAGCGTCGGTCACTTCCTTACTATCCGGCAGCGTGCGGGGTGAAAATACAGCCACCAGATTTCCTTTTTCATCAATCAGGTATTTCTGAAAATTCCAGGTCACTTCACTGTTTTTGTAGCCGTTATACTCCTGTTTCGTCAACCATTGATAGATCGGTGCCATATCGCCGCCCTTTACAGAAATTTTTGCCGCCATTGGGAATGAAACCTGATAATTTTTTGTACAAAATTGGGCAATTTCAGCATTTGATCCGGGTTCCTGAGCGCCAAAATTGTTTGCCGGGAAGCCAACAATCACCAACTTTCCTTTATATTTCTCATAAACTTCTTCCAACGATTTGTATTGAGGCGTATTTCCACACAATGAGGCAGTATTAACAATAAGAATCTTCTTGCCTTTGAATTGCGAAAAATCAATTTTCCCACCGTTCAACGATTCAACTTTAAAATCATAAATACTTTTTGGCACCTCATTCTTAGGCATAAACATCACCCACAAAAAATTAAAAACAAACAACAGCAAAAGTTTCATAACCAATAAATTTATCGCAAGGTAAGAATATTAAAACCTACTTCTATAAAATGGATTTATAGCACTATTTGCTAGTCCGGCCACCCTTAAAGGTCTTGAATACAGAAAACTACCGCTCAATAGCTGCTACAATTTCTTTGCACAAAGGATTTTGATTAGAACCAAAAACATGCGTCAGCTTACCGGCTTCATCTATCAGGTACTTTTGGAAATTCCATTTTACCCGGCTGTTTTTCAATTTATTATATTTCACCTCGGTAAGCCAGCGATATATTGCTGCTTTATTCCTGCCTATGACTTTAACTTTGGCGGCCATAGGAAAGGTGACTCCATAATTAGTTGCGCAAAATGATGCAATTTCATTGTTGGTGCCGGGGTCCTGCCACAAAAAATCATTCGATGGAAAACCCAGAACCACCAATTTATCCTTATACTGTTGCGACAATTTTTCCAGTTCCTCAAATTGCGGAGTGAATCCGCATTTCGATGCCGTGTTTACAATGAGAATTTTCCGGCCTTCGAAAAGCGAAATATCAATTATCCCGCCAGTTAACGCCGGAACCTTGAATTCGTAAATGGTCTTAAAAACTTCGAAGTCCTTATCCACATTTGTAGCAAAAGGCCATATTCTCATATGCAAAATTGGCTAGCTGGCTTTACTCATCATGAACTCCTTTATATCCTGCATGATACGCTTGGCAATATTATTAGCTGTGGTTTCCGTCACACTTTCCGCATAAATCCTGATGATTGGCTCGGTATTCGATGTTCTTAAATGCACCCAATCGTTATCGAAATCTATTCTTAAGCCGTCTTCCGTGTTGATTGGCTGCCTTTTATATTTGTCCTTTATCCGCTCAAATATTGCTTTCACATCAACATCATCACCAAGTTCAATTTTATTCTTGGAAATAAAGAAGTCCGGGTATGTGCCTCGCAGCGCTTTTGCTGACCTGCCTGATTTTGCCAAATGCGACAGAAACAAGGCTATGCCGATCAGGGCATCCCGGCCATAATGCAATTCAGGCACGATAATACCCCCATTACCTTCCCCTCCTATCACAGCGCCTACATCTTTCATTTTCTTCACCACATTTACCTCCCCAACGGCCGATGGATAATATATGCCACCATGCCTTTCTGTCACAATTTGCAATGCTCTCGTAGACGAAAGGTTAGAAACTGTATTACCTTTCCTGTTTGTCAAAACATAATCGGCAACGGCAACTAAAGTATATTCCTCACCGAAAAGGCTGCCATCTTCGCAAACAAAGCAAAGTCGGTCCACGTCCGGGTCTACAGCTATGCCAAGGTGCGCATTCTTCTTTTTAACAGTCGCGCTAAGTTCGATAAGATTTTCAGGCAGTGGCTCCGGATTATGGGCAAACCTGCCGGTGACCTCTTCATTAATCATGTGCACATTGCTCACCCCCAGTGCCTTTAGCAACGCAGGAACCGCTAATGCTCCTGTGGAATTCACGGGATCGACCACAATACTAAAACTTCTGCTTCTGATTGCTGCAACATCCACAAAAGGATGCTGCAATATAGCTTCTATATGCTTATTTATATACGAATCGTCGCAACTTACAGCACCTATTTTATTTATCTCAGAATAGACCGGCTGAACATTATCGGCATAGTTTAAAATCCAATTACCTGCTTCAGAGCTAATAAATTCACCTTTGTTGTTCAAAAGCTTCAAAGCATTCCACTCTTTCGGATTATGACTTGCCGTAATTATAATACCGCCTGCGGCATTCTCCTTGATCACTGCAAATTCAACGGTTGGCGTTGTACTCAGTCCGAGGTCAATTACCTGACATCCAATTGACTGCAAAGTTGCAATAACCAAATCTCTCACCATCTTACCTGATATCCTGCCGTCTCTGCCAACAATGATTAATTTATTCTCTCCTTCCTGACTTAAAAAAGCGCCATAGGCCGTTGTAAACTTTACTATGTCCAATGGTGTGAGTGACTTACCAGGAATCCCACCAATTGTTCCCCTGATACCGGAAATAGATTTTATTAAAGCCATAAATAAAAAATGTAGGCAAAGATAGCTATTAAAAGCACAAAACAACCCCCTCCTGCAATAAATAGTATTATTATATTAAATACAATGAAATGAAACTGAACCAAATTCACATTTAATGCCTATGAGGTCAACGAAACACACTATAGCTGAAGGAGTATTAATAGTCAAGGCATACTTTTGTTGCCTAATTTCCAAAACACATGGTCTGCATTTTAGCTAAGATTCCCCCAATCTTAACTGTGACCTGAAAAAATCAACATAGCCCAAAAATATCACTCGAACAATATTACCATTTAAACCAACTCTAAAAATGTGATTTCGGGCATGATGCCTACCCTTCCGGGATATGCCAAAAAGCCAAACCCCCTGTTAACGTACAAAAACTGCGAGCCAACACTATATAATCCGGCCCACCGATTATAAATGAACTGAACAGGGCTAAACTTGAAAATTTTATTATCGACGCCAAACTGCATTCCGTGGGTATGCCCACTGAATGTCAAACTAATGTCTTTATAACCCGAAACCACCTGTTCGTCCCAATGCGATGGATCGTGAGACAAAAGTATTTTAAAACAACTGGCATCTTCGCCCAGGCCTCCAAAGGCTTTTTTAAGATCACCATACTTAGGAAAGTGAGCTTTTGCTCCCCAATTTTCAACTCCTACTATTGCCAACTTCTGACCATCTTTACTCAAAACTACATGTTCGTTTATCAGCAATTTCCACCCTAACTCAGCATGAATCCCCTTTAATTTCTCAAGATTTCTTTTCTTTTCCTCTTCAGAATCCCAACTTACGTAATCTCCATAGTCGTGGTTACCCAAAACAGAATATACACCCATTGGCGCCTTTATCTTGGCAAATATTTTCTTATAAATTTCGCTTACTTCATCAGCCGTATTATTCACAAGATCACCGGTAAAAAAAACAATATCCGGGTTCAAATTTAATATCCGTTCAATACCTTTTTCTACCGCAGATGGATCATCGAAGCTACCCATATGAACATCAGATATCTGTACAATTTTCAGCCCCCGAAAATTATCCGGAAGATTATCAACACGCAGCTTTATCCTGTTTACCCAATACCTGTACCGATTCTGCACACCGTATATAAACGCTCCGATAGACAACCCAGCCAAAATAATGCCACTCTGAATCAAAAATTTCGATCTGCTAACATTGGCTAATTTACTACTTCCAACCGCAGTTTTGCCACCGAATAAAGAAACGAAATGCAAAACAATTCGTCTCGAGTCATCAATCAACATCACCACAAAAATCAAAATCTTGCCAATAAATAGTCCTATGATAAAGGCAATAATAAAATTTTTACCAAACCCAATCTTAATGTAGGAATGAAAAAAACGACTTAATAAAATGGCACCCCAGCAAAAAGCGGACAGGAAAATATAAATCGCCAGTATAGAATTCCTGATCGAGCCTACAAAAGAATCAGCAAAATATTTTATACAATAAAAACTTTGTAATTCTGCCAGTATCAACAGCGCTAAAACAAGTACAAACCTTATCCACATAGACATTACATGTAGGGTAAACAGGGAAGCGACACCAAACAAAGCATTAACTATATTACCATTGGGTAATATAGTTGATACCTTCCTCAATTTTATCCTTTAATATAATTCTAATACCAACGTCAACACCAAAACCAGAAGTCGTCAGATTCTTCATCTCACTAATCAAGCCATTATACGATCCAAATGTCTTCCCCATAAAGGCTTGATCACTTTTTGTTCCCTGACTCTGAACATACTGATACATATAAAACACACCAAACTTAAGAAACATATTATCATTCAGTTGGTAATTAAAATCAGGCTCTAATATCAATCCTAAACTGCCATTTTTAAAATTCACACTTCCTGTCTTCTGAGTGATCGGATTTCCAACGCCAACATTAGCACCCCATTGTTGCCTGAAATTAGTCATATATTGGTTGAGACCAATATCAGAGCCTTTTGGATTAGATAGGTAATATTGCTTTATTGTTATTGGTATAACGCCCGTACCTTGTGCAACTGAACTATTGTTATATACAAAAGACTTTGTCTTAACATTGTAATCATAAATGGCTTCATAGTTTGCTAATCCTGATGCAGAATACTTCGCAGAATATTGTACATTATACAAAAAACCTCCGTCAAACGATAGAAACATTTCCTGACTATACTTCTTTTGATAATGTATTAAAAAAGGGACATTTATGTTATTGAATTTTGCAGTCTCAGATAACCCGCTAAGTGAAACCATTTGCCTGTAAATTCTGTTTTTTGTATCAGTTGCCATATATTCAACATGAAATGTATCCATACTCAGCGAACCAGACTGATATAAATAACTAAGTCCTATTACTATGGCCAAACTCTTCTTGTCATTCAGGAAGTAACCAACTTTCGCATCAAAACCATAACTCTTTACATTGGAAAGCGAGGTAGTACCTTTGTATAAGTCTACCGCATTTGGGTACGGTTGCGACAATTTGGCCAGCGAATACTTGTCCGTCATAGCCCCATACTTCACGTCAAAATCTACAAAACCCTCCGTAGCTACGTGAAACGCACTTCTCATCTGTCCATTTGAAACAAATGATAAAATCAATAAAAAAAAGACGAACGAATATACAATTTTCTTATTCATAAACACAACTAATATTAATATTTTATGAAGGATTTAGACACCAATTTGAAACCATTGTACTCTAAAACCGCCACATACGAACCCGCGTTCAAATAGTGTAGATCAATGGATGTTGAACCGGAAGTTACATCATACTGAGAAATATCTCTACCTACAATATCATACACGTGCAGTTTTGCTTTCTCAAAATTATTTATACCGGCTACCTCAAAAACAGCCGACTCAGAAATCGGATTGGGGTAAATCTTCATCAACACATCTCCACTATTCACAATATTGGTTATTCCTGTTGGTGAATTCACGTAAGACTTCTGAGAACATGCTCCATAAGAGGTAATTACCCAATAATAGTAATGCACAAAATCAGGCGATGGATTGTAATAATTCTGATTTATCTGGCCAGCTATTTGTACAGAATCATCTGTACCAATGATGTCGTATCCCCATTGATAGCTGCCTGCACTATCTAAACTAAAAAATTCAGGAGCAACGTAAACAGCATAGGCAGCAGGGGCTATATTGTTTGATCCTACAGTTACAGAATAAGAAACGCTGTCCTTGCAGCCAGAAGCATAGCTGACTACCAATTTTACGTTAGCTGTTCCAACACTGTCATTAAAGTTTACTATGCAGTATTGTTTGTCTTTTCCTGTAGCAAAAAGCTGCCCATTTGTTACCGACCATTCATACGTAAGACCATTACCCTGTGCAGTATCTGCTCCAAAATTCAGGTACATCGAGTTCAGACAAACCCTCGATGGACTATGAGTTGTTATCGAAGGTGCTTGAGGAGTTGGATTGACAGTGATTATCTTTTTTGCAGTGTCCGTACCACAAAAATTAGAAAAAACATACATTATTGTATCAATTCCATCTAAATAACCAAAAATCCGGCCTGTGCTACTCAACGCCACTACACTGTTGGTGGAATACCACAGTCCTGAATGCACAGTATCCACTAAAGTATCAACACTTCCTATACACAATCCATTTACACCGGTTATAACCCCTGCACTGGGATTAGCGAAAACATGTATGTATTTTTGAACTGTGTCTGAGTTGCAAAAATTAGATAATGTATACAAAACTGTATCAATACCTACGGAATCTACCCTGGCGACACCATGTTTGTCAATAGTAACAAATTTATTGGTAGTCAGCCACTTACCACCCGCAACACTATCGGTATACGTAACTACTTCCGATTTGCATAACTGTGTCAACCCATTAATTGGATCCAATTTAATAATACTCTTCACTTTTATGTTTACTGAATCATATTTTGTACCGCAAACGTTGGTCGCGGTATAATATACAGTTGCTTTCCCACTGTCCAACCCTTTTACATAACAGTATGAAACTGTATCTCCAACCGTTACTGTGTCGGCTCTAATGACACTATTACTACGTGACCACTTGCCCCCAAGAGTCATATCGGACAAGGTAATAGTTGCATTCTCACAAACACTGTCTATGCCGGAAATTACACCGGGATTTGGCTGAGGATTAACCGTTATCACTTTGTAGGCGGTATCAGCGCCGCAATTTGTTGAAGTAACAACAGAAAATATTGAATCTACACCGGCACTACCTCCAGTTACAATGCCATAAGCACGCGTGATTCCCGCTATGGAAGGATTCTTGCTATACCAACTCAAAGTACCGTTAGTATAAGTTGTATTTGACATTGTTATGCTCTTGGTTGCACATACAGAATTAAGTCCGGAAATCGATCCAACGCCGGGTATCGGCTTCAAATC
>Ga0007870_1000383_pt1 | contig 14500 bp, 21 predicted proteins | sample CryBogCBH04Jul08_FD_71207 | JGI IMG/M metagenome (GOLD analysis project Ga0007870, IMG submission 71207) | Freshwater microbial communities from Crystal Bog, Wisconsin, USA - CBH04Jul08 | ecosystem: Environmental > Aquatic > Freshwater > Lake | place: Crystal Bog, Wisconsin, USA | collected...
ATCGCAGCACCACCCGGTTCGGGCTGACTACTCGATTGCGCCACCTGCCGACTACGCCGCCTTGGAGCAGCAGTTCTCCCTTGGAGTTGATGCCCTTGAACACGAATGGCCCAGGCTCTCCGATGATCTTGCACTTGCTTTCTGGTGCTACAGCATTCCAGTCAATCAATGTGGTTCTCCTTGCATTGGAGCGGGCAGTAGACCCGCTTACTTTTGATGTCGGCAATTCTACACAGATCCCAGTCGTGTGCTGACCAGCCGTGGCGGTATGCCCAGTCGGGGTTCGTGGTCTTGATGGTGTGGCAGGGTCGGCAGAGAGCTTGGAACAGTTCTGGGTTCATCTGTGCTCCCGGCCTCACGCCTCGACCGATGATCTCATCTACATCGGTTGCCGGTGCTCCACACATCTCGCAGTACTGCTTCAGTTGGAGGAAGGCTTGGCGGAGGACTGCACGAGTCCTATCGTCTGCGGCTCGCTTCTTGCTCTGCGGCTTCAGTCCTTTGGTGCGGTTCAGTGGGCTGCGCTTCATAGCGTATTGAGGAGGCCACCCTGCCTCGGGCCATCCTTGATTGCGATCAAGTTGGCGTTCACGTAGCTGCCGTCGTGAACTTCTGCCTCCCAAGCATCTAGCACACAGATGACAGCGCACTCTGGGTGCCACTTGTAGCAATCAAGGAAGTGAGTCCGGTGTTGCCGGAAACTTTCCCAATGCACTCTCAGGTCGTCACGTTCTTGTTGGTTCATAGTTTCTCTCCGCACTTAGGGCAGTTAGGTTCACGCCCGGAGCGAGTCCGGAGCGGGTTGGATGCGGGCATAGACCTAACCAAGGAGTTGTTCATTATGGTCACATACTTCACGAGTGGCGGATACTTCGCTGATGTCGTGAACTTCCGCCTCCCAAGCGTCAAGCACTTTGATGACGTCGCAGGGCCAACTGTTCATACAGGAACGACACCACGGGCCAACCTTGCTCTCAAGGCACCGATGCTTGTATCGCAGGGCATCTCGCTCTTGCTGGTTCATCGCTACCCCCACTCAATGCCGATGATGTAGTGACCGAACCGCAGGGCAACGAAGCGGCTCCAAGACAAATGCTTGCCCAGTTCCATCTCAATGCTGAAGCAAATAATGTCGGAGTGTTCTCTAACCAGTCTCACCACTCCACGACCAGTTCTGACTCGCCAACAAGGTGCTGGGTAATGCCAACCTTCCTGCACCCTGCTTCTGCTGCTGCTTGGTAGATGGCTGCTACGTCATCTGAGGGCACAGTGGCCTGAAATGGAACCGGCTTCCAGGCGATCATCGCACCGATGATTTCTTCAACCGTGGCGTAAACCCGGCGTTCCTCGTCGTTGGTGTCCAATCCTGCCTCCCTGCTCGGTCTCGTGCTCGCTCTGATGCACCTTGCTTCCATCCGGCGCAAGGCCAGAGGTCATCACAGTATCGGCAGAGGCCGGTCTTGTGATCTTCAGCGTGGCTTTCCATACTTCTCCTCGTAATAACTCTTGCCACGGGTGTTACTCGCTTCGCCTCCCCAGATGCCGTGGAGGGGCTTCCCGTGGATCTCGTTGTTGATGTCTGTGCCGTAGGCAAGGCACTCCGCCTTCACCGGACACTCGTTGCAGATGGCTTGACCGGGCAGGATGCTCTCCCCTCGACGCGGGAAAAACACCGCTGCCACGAAGTCGCCCCACTCTCGGTCGGTCATACACCGAGACTCGCCGTTCTCCATGATGGAGTCCAGCGGGCCTCTGCGCCTACACTTCGCTTGACTTCTCCACGCTTCCAAGGACAACCTCCTCAATCAGGTCGGTCAAGATGACCAGGTTGTGCGCCAGATCGTCTAGAACACTCAGCAGGGCGAAGTTCCTAGCCTTGGTCTCGTCAAACCCGATGAGGTCTGGGTTGTCCAGCAGCGTTTCCTTGATCTTGCTCATTGTTGCTCGCTTTCATTCAGTCGGTAGTTGACCAACGCTCCACTGAGGCCGTTGGCTCCTTGCTTCTTTGGGCACTTGTGCGCCACGGCTGATGCTATCGCCACTACTTCGTGGCCGCAAACTGGGCAGGCCCAAGCTTGTGTGCGGTCACGGGGCATGGCAGCAGACTCGATACTCGGTCATGCGGTAGAGCCGCACAAACAGGTCTTGTGGGCCGAGAGCCTCTCCGTGGCAACCGGAGCAGCACTTGTATGCCACTCCAGTTGCCTTACGGAAGGCTTCACAGCCACGAAGGTCTATGACTCTTGCGTCCATCTCGCCTCACGGTTGTTCGTAATCATCAGAGCGTTCAGCACCCTTTCGTGGATCTTGTTGCAGATGTCCGTGTCGCAAAACTTCGCGATGTCGTGGAGCAACTGTTCCAGTTTCAGGAGTTGAACGTAGTCCAGATGCACCGGGTAGGTACCCCGGAGGTCTGGTGGGGTGAACTCAGAATGGCTCAAAGGCTGGGTCACTGGTGCCTCCGAACACATCGGCCACAACACCCACGCCTTGCTTCTCTTGGTCGTAGTCAAGGATCGTGCGGCCCTGCACCTTGTTGGGGTTGAGTTCCTGCATGAGGGCGTTGAATTGTTCAATAGTCAGGTCATTAGTGCGCTTTACGCCAAACATCTTGAACACAAAGGCATCAGCAGCCTTTCCATCCTTGTTGAAGAAGTACCAGATGACTCCGTTGCGCTTCTTGTCAATGGTCTCGCCGGATGGTGCTGCCGACTGCTGGCGTGGCTCAGAGGGGCGCTGAGGGGCCGCTGGTGCCTCTCCAGAGAACCGCTGCACCTTGTCCATTTCCTCACGGCTAGGACGGAGGGCAGATGAGGTGGCGTAGCCAGCGTTGGCGAGTGCTCGACCAATGGCGGAGGACTCACAGTTCTCTAGGGGGCTGGTCTGGTTCGGGCCGGACTGTCCGAAGTGCTCCTCAGCGAGGCCGGTAGCCCACGGCTCGGGGTCGGAAGCGTCCTTGTAGACCGCCGCCCAGACCACGAAGGTCTTAGAGTCGGTGAACTCCAACTTGGTGTAGATGCGCCCGGTTGGGTGCTGGCCCCAGAACTGGGTGATGCGCTCCGCAACGGTGACGTACTCGTCAAGGTTGAAGTGTGCCATGGTTATTGCTCCTTCTTGGTTAGGGAAACGGGAACTCCGACTTGTCCAGGGCCATCGTCAAGGCACTGGTCACGGAAGTCGCAGTAGTTCAGACAAAGTGGGTGGCGCTCGGTGTCCCGGGCTTCCTCGTTGCCGTGGTCATCAAGGGCGATGCGGTCTGGCAGGAAGCCTTCCTCCACTCCCCGCAGGATCTCGGTCTGTCGAGCAAGCTCCTTGTCGGCAAGCGGCTCCCAGACTTCACGAGGGATGAACCACTCGGCGCACACACGGTCGTGGTCGTGCAGCCCAGCCTCAATCGCCTTTCCTACTGAGATGGCCTCCAGAGCAAAAGACATAACGACTACTTCTTCACAGTCGTTGCCGAGAGCGTTCCAGCCTGCCTGCCCGATGGCGGAGATGGCTGGCCCCTTCGGTTCCACGATGCGAGCAGGGCGATCCTTGAAGCCGATCTGCTGCTTGAACTTGACCCCGCCCATGGTCTTGATTTCCAACGAGATGCGCTTCTTGGTGCCATCGGCCAACTCAACGGTGACGATGCCATCGGCAGAGCCGGAGATGTCCTCGGTCAACTTGGATGCGACCTCAAACTCAACGCCGGTGTTGTGGGGCCAGATTTGCGTGATCTTCCAGTTGATTGCCTGCTGGATGACCTCGTGGAGGATGGTGCCGATCTGCATGACGTAGAGGCCTGCGCCGGATGCCGGGCGCTGAGGGGCACCCAGAACCGAGTAGGCAACCTTTCGACCGCACTCACCGAAGGACGAGTAGCGGAGTGGAGTGCCAAACGCTGTGGGCTTCGGCTTGTTCTCTCGCTCCAGCTTCTCCAGCAGGGCGCTTGCCAAGCCGCCTGCTCGTTGTGGGTACTTCCATTCGTCGCTCATGCGACTCCTTTCATTGGGGTGATGAAGTTCTATCAGACGGGTGTCACACCGTCAAGTGAAACAGTGTCCTGAGTCGCAGCCGCCATCGTCAACCTCGTTTGTCCAGAAGCCATCTTGTGCTGCGCCGATTGAGTCGCGAAGCGGAGCCAACTTCGTCGTGAGGTACACGGGGTCTTTGCCGATGAGGGTGCGCCGGATGTTCAGGGTGTCCTCTAGTGCCGCCGCCTTCTCAAACAACTCTGGCTCATCACGGCGCATCTCTGCCCACTGTTGCGGGCGATGGAAGGGGCAGAAGTAGCAAGAGGACTTGGGGGGCTGAGGCAGTCCCGCCTCCTTCACAATCTCCAAGCAGTCGCTCCTGCGGATGCCGAGGTCTAGCAGCGGGTAATCCCTGACCGAGTAGTTGGTCTCCTTGCCTCGACCCGCTCGCTCAATCTCATCTACAGAAATGCCGATGCCTACTGTGGCGGGATTGTCCTTCTTGACCCCGTGCTCTCGCAGCCACTTGTCAATCACGGCGATCTTGAATGTGCCGGTGCAGTTGCGGTTGCCCGGCGCACCGTTGCTCATGCGGACAGGAATGTCAATGGAGCGAGAGCCTTCTCGGGTAAGCACTTGGTAAAGCGTCACTGGCTGCTTGTCGCGGTTGACCTTGTGCAACTCATGGAACTTGATGCCATGCTCGGCTGCGTAGGGCATGAGCACCTCACGGACATACTTGATGGATGCCGGGTGCTCGGAGTCGTCACCTACGTTGCTCCACAAATGGATCGGATAGTCAATCTTGCCTTGCGCCGATAAGACAAGCGCCGCAGATGACTGCACCCCACCGCCGTTGCTGAATACTCTCACTTCTGCCATCCCTCTTTTTTCGGGTCGCTGGGCTGGATAGCGAACTGCCACGTCACTCCACGCTCGGGGGTCGTGACCCACATGGCTTGCTGCGGAACCTCAAAGCCGAAGTTGGAGATGAGGGCGTACTCGTCAAAGCCCTTCAGCGAGCCGTTCACCGTGAACGAGGGGCCGGTGATGTACTGGTGGAAATGACCGAGCACCATGTGGTCAAAGGGAGCGTCCATGGCGGCGTAGTTCTTCCCCTTGCGGAAGTTCATCAGGCTCAGAGGGGTGAAGATGCCGGAGATGCCGGAGCCACCTCGGGCCTGATCGCCATGTGTCATGAGGACGCGGGTGTTGTACTGCTGCACGATTACGTCAGCGGTCTTGGGGATAGACCAGGAGAAACGAGTGTCTCCCCGCAGTTCTCTCTCCAAGCATCGAGTGAAGAACCAGTCAAAGTTGTCCTCTACTCGGTTCTTCATAATGGGCTTGTAGGTGTTCCTACCGTGGTTGCCGACAACACTGGGGACGTGGACTTTCCCGAAGTGGTCTGCGAGCATCTTCATTCCCGCCACCATGGGGTCAATCCAGTAGTCCAGCGAGGCGAGGATGGGAGCGTCGTTGGTGGTTTTCAGTTCCTCGTGGATGTTGCCGGAGAACAGGTCGCCTCCCAGCCACAGTCCGAAGCCCTCGTACTTGACCCCCGACAGGTAATCCCTTGTGTGCTCAATGGCCTTCTCAAAGGTGCGACGCAGGCGATAGGTGGCTATCTCTCGGTTGTAGGAGTTGACCCAGTTCATCTGCGCCGGAGCCACTACCTCGTCAAGGTGCAGGTCGGACAGCATCAGGTTGGCGATGCCTCGTGCTTCTCCGCCTCTCTTGGGCTGGAGCCATGTCGGAGGGGTGGCCTCTACTCCGTCAATGGCGGTGAGGAGATCGCACTTGACCTCCAGCTCTGCGATGCGCTTGTCCAGCCGGTCACGCTCTCGACGGGCATCATCTCGCTCCCGCTTGTACCGCTCGGTGTCTGCCTCGGGCATGTCTTTCAGGGCCATCGGGTCTCCTTCGGTTTTGGTGTAAATCTCCACATTTTTCCAACGAATAGTGTGTATGCCAAATGGTCAACTAAATGAGTGCCAAATGGTCAAGTCCACAAACGAAAAGATAAAGTTCATTCTGCGGAATAATCTTCGCCGCCATAAACTGCTACAGCAAGTCCCCGCAGACTGGCTCGGGGGTCTCCTCAGCGCAGAAGGAACCGCAGGCCCAGCAGTAGCCGTAGTTGTAGAGGGCGTTGTGCCAGAACTGACCATGCTCACAGTGGTCGCAGAAGCCGGTGTGCAGGCTCTTGTCTACTTGCCGTGATAGCACAGGCATACCTTTCGTAAGTGCTTTACTACGGTGGTCTCGCTGAGGGGGTAGCCGTACTGGGTCATCAGGTGGGCGATGCGGTAGGCCGGGAGTTCCTCCAGCCACTGTGAGAGTGTGAGCCGGTCATCGTCCGGCAGCAGTTCAATCTGTCGAGCGAGCTTGCAGACCCGCTTGTGGTTGTCCAGCATGTCCTTCAGTGGCATTGTTCCCTTCCTAACTGGTGACTTGGTTGTAAACCTCTTTGGGGGTCATGGTGTAAAGGTCTTGCTCTGCCCACTTCAGCGCAGTCTTGTAGCCAGCAAAGAGCAACGCCCCAGCGACAAGGCCGGAGCAGATCCAAGTGTGCGCTCGGCGCAGGCAGATGGCATCGGGGAGCAGGATGTCCAACACGCAGGAAATGATGGTGATGATGCCGTACTTGGCACCGACTTGTCCTCGGGCGAACTCCAGCACGTCCTTGTGCTGCACCGTCAAGGGCAGGGGGACTACTTCGTAGTGACCGCCAGGAGCGATGCTGGAGAGCAGTTTGTCGTTGGTGACACCCTTGGCTTCCGCCTGAATGATGTACCAGTCACCGTTGTCGGCAGGACGGTCAATGATGGCAACGTGGTTCCACTTGGAACCCTTGCTTCCCCCTCGGAACAGTTCGCCAAAGCGAATAGCCTTGCCAATGATGCCCTTGCTATGAGCGAATACTAAGTCTCCGGCTTGCACGACTGCAAGAATAGCAGCATGAAGGTTAGTTAGTAGGGATTTCAGACTCCGGTTGTATGTTTTGATGCGACCACTTCACCGCATGTTGGGTGACGTACTTGCCGGTGATGCCGATGGGGATGATGCCGAGCCAGCCTTGCCAGCCGAGGTGAACCAACTGGACACCCGAGAACGAAGCGAGAACGATGCCCACGATGTCTCCGATGCCATCCATGTTTCCGGCCAACTTGTGTCGCCCATTGGAGACCGCATCGGTGTAGATGGTTCCCACGATGTCCTTGATGACCATGCAGGCGGAACCGATAACGCTATAGAACAGTACGTCAAGCCAAATCCTCACTGATGTCCTCCACTTCCTCAACGATGTGCTCTACAAGTTTTAGGAGCTTCTCCTCCATACCGGCGATCTTGCGGATGAGGACTGCATCTCGACGGGTCTGGCTGAACATGGAGATGCCGACAACAGACTCAACGAAGATGGCGAGGTACGACGCTGCGAGGTTCCACCAGATCAGCACCTCGGGATGCGAGACACCGATGATCCATGCCGTGATGGTGGAGCAGGTGAAGATGCTGATGAACGCCCAGTGGCGAATGATGCCTTGGATGCGCCAAGAGATGTGTTCCTGCCACGTCAGGGGGTCGCCCGTGATGGGGTCTATGAAGGGCTTAGACCTTCTGCGCTTCATGCTCTCCGAGATGCCGGTGGAGGAGTGCTGTGGTTTCCCGGACTTCTTCTCGGATGTAGTCAACTTTCGCTTCGATGCGAGCCATTGCGTCGGCCAGCGTCCCCTCTGGAACGACGACATCTTTACTTCCTCCGTTGCGCTTTAGTTGGTGCAGGATAGGCTCAAACTTTCGTTGGAGTCGGCGGTTGCGAGAGGCCTCAAACCACCGGACAACCTTGTCTCCGTCCTCAATCATCCAGATGACTCCGCCGCCGACAACGACAATGGAGGACAGCAAGGCGAACCATGAGTTCCACGTCGAGAACGACCAGAACCCATGGGCGGCAATCATGCCCCGAGTGCCTTCCACGTTGCCGGGCCGACCACTCCGTCCACGCCGAGGTGCTGCGAGGCTTGGAACTGGCGGACTGCTCCTTCAGTTGAGGCTCCAAAGATACCGTCAACCATGACCTTGTAGCCCTTCAGTTCTAGGAACTGCTGCAACTTGAACACCGGAGCGCCCTTGGCACCGAGGCCGATCTGCGGTTGTGCGACTGGTGCCGGTGGCTTCGGGGCATCTGGGACACCGAGGATCTGCTTGGCTCGGGCGATGATGGCTGCTCGCTGCGCCTTGATGGGTTCGCCGGGGCAGGAGAGGTGGTCGCCCCAGTTCACTCCGCCCATGCCATGCCAACCGAGACCAGGCTGGTCGGGGCTGTCGGTGATGACCAAGGGGATGCCCTCGGTCTGGTGGAGCCATGCGAGCAACTGTGCGTCGTTCTCAAGCTGCGTAGCGGTGAGGCTCTCGCCGGAGAAGCCCTCGTGCTCCACGGAGATCCAGCGTGGGTTGCCTGCCATCTCTGCCCATGCCATGTCGTTGGTGTCTACCCACTGGTCAAGGGTGCCGACCTTGGGGTTGCCGAAGTGGGCGGAGGCTTGTGCCTTGATGTTGTGGAACCAGTTGTTTGCGGAACTCTCCGACCCCTGTTCAATGTGCAGCACAAGGCCCATGAGGGGGCGCTGGATGCCGTTGGGGGTCTTGTTGGCGACTGGCCCCTGAAACGTTGCCTTGTAGAACAATGCCATTAGTTGAACCCGATCACTTGAAGTTGTGTGTTGGCGACGTAGCAAGTGCTTCCACTTACGTTCGTCTTGGCTTGGAGAGTGACTGTAAACGATCCGGTGCTGCCGAGACTGTAGCAGTAAGTACTCGTCAGTGAACCTACGTTTGGAGAAGCAGAAGCTCCTGGCTCAATACTGAGCAAAGCGAGACCTGCGGTGCCGTTGACGGTGAGGGACTGCGCGACCTGCGCTGCTGCGGCGCTATCGGTGTAGTAGGTTGCCTGCGCCGTGATGAGGTAGTTGGTGTAGCCGCTGACGGTAACGGAACCGTTGGTCACTCCTGCGTTGGTAACAAGGTTGTTGGCTGCGGAGCCAGTCCAAATGTTGCTCTTGATGGTTGTGGCTGCGGTCAATGCAGAGTTGGCGGTGGTCACGCCGAGGTTCGCCTGATAGGGAACGTCAGTCGAGATGGTGTGCACGACTGTTGCGCCGACTGAGTGAGTGGCGGCGGTCGTTCCGTCATAGCCACGCTGGAGAACACCACCGACTGTGGCGACGTTGATCGTCGTGCCGGTGATGCTGGAACAGAGAATGCGCTCCTCGCTGGAGGTGCCGTAGTCAATGCAGACCACGAAGTTGCCCGAAGTTCCGAGGGGTTGCCCGACATGGGAGCCGACAGTCTCCAGCCAACCGCTCACGGATGCCACGGTGAACGAGGACTGCGTAGTGCTGGTGATAGCGCCACCGAGGGTGGTGGCTTGGGCAGAACCCGAGAACGAACTAGGAGCAGTCATAACCTATCCAGTTTACTAGGTGGCAGGGGCAGGGGTAGAGAAACCGTTGATGGTTTTCATGGTCACGACGAGCACGGCGTGGAAGCCCTTGATGTAGTCGCCTCTTGGCTTTTCCGGCAGCCAGTCAATGCTTTCAATGAGAACTTGGGCGGACAATGGGCCTTCGACATACCAGACGATTTGCTGCTGGCGACGGATCTGGTCAAGGTAGACATACTCGGCGTAGCCGTCCTTGTAGTCCTGAGCGCCATCCACGATGGCCTCGGGGTACATCTGGAGGACTGCCATGATGTTCGTCTCCGAGGACACCTGAGGGAGAGCGTCAAGCTGCCAGCGGGTGATGAGTGGGGACTGGTTGCTCGCCGGGGTCAAGGTCAAGGTGAAGTTGAACAACTTGCCTTGAATGCCGTTGCCTGATGCGGGGACAGGCATGATGCTGGAGGGGTCGGTGGTGTTCGGCGTGTTGACTGCAAAGGTGCCGATGAAGGTTGGGGAGCCGTAGTCCACCGCCACTGAGACACCGACCTGACCGATGAGACTCGGTGCCGTGATGTGGGCGTAGAGGGCGGTCTTGTTCTCCGGAATGTCCCACGACATCCAGCCCGAAGTGATGCTGCCGGAGGAGACGAGGCTCGCAGACTGCTGATAGACACCGCCGCCTGAACCTGTCACACAGATGAGTGGGGCGTTCTGGGTGTAGTCCCAGTCCAGCATCAAGGCACCTTGCCCAGTGACCATGAGGTCAGAGGCGTAGGCCGGAGCCAAGTCCTCAATGAAGTTGGTCAAGTCCATGCGCCCGAGGCCGGTGCTCACGCTGTCGTAGTTTGCCCAGGTGAACCAGACATACTGCTTGTAGGCCACAAAGCCGGTGACGGGCAGGTTGACGGTCTGGTTGATGCCGGGGATGATGGGGCCGGACTTCAGATCGCCGGTCGCCAGGGCAGTCGGGTCGTAGATGCTGAGGGTCTGGCACATCCGCACACCGAGGTTGGTGCCGACAAATACGAAGTTGAGGTAGCCGAACAGGGCAGTCGGGTACTCGCCAGCTGCAAGCGGTAGCGCCCTGATGGGATAGGTGTAGCCCGAGGGCAGGGGCGACGATGAGGTGTCAATGGCAGTTCGATACACGCCACCGTCAGACTGCTGACCGTTGATGAGGTTGTAGCCCGAGGCGTAGACCGTCGAGACACCTTGGCAGATCCCAGTCCACACCCAGTTGGCGGTCAGACCTCCGGTACCATCGGTGCTGGCGACGTTGCCTGCACTAGCAGATGAGATGTTGGGGGTCGCTACGTCATTGGTGCCGGGAGCAGTACCGGCAGTATGGTTCGGCTGCATGGCGATGAGGTACGGCCCGGCGTAGGCGGTGCTGGAATTTCCACCTCCAGCCCAAAGGCGGTCGTTGACCCACTCCACAAGGCCGTAGCCAGCGTAGGTGCCGTTCACGTCAACGTACTTGGTGGGGGCAGTTGTGGTGCCGAGAGCCGAGTAGTAGATGCCGCCAGTCCCACAAGCAAAGAAGGCGTAGCTCCCGTTGTGGCACATGGAGAGATACGAAGCGGTGCCGGTTCCCACGCCCGAAGGGTTGGTCACGGTTTGCAGGGAGCCGGTGCCGTTGCGGAACTTTAGGGTTCCCGACTCCATGTAATAGGTGTAGGAGCCTGCGGTCATCACATCAACCATTGTTCCCGAGGCGGTGTAGCCCAAGAAACTGGAGTTGGTGGTGTCTTGGAGCAGGCTGATCTGGAACTCAGTCCACGGGTTGATGCCCTTGGAAGTGTAGAACCGATCAGGGCTGGCCTTCTTCCAGTCAAAGAACTTCTGACCGGAGCCGAGTATCCAGTTTTGTCCACTTCTCCGCCAAAGTCCTGCGGTGTTGACCACGTTCTCGCCGGAGGAGTTGTCAAAGTTGAGCGAGTCACGCTGGGCAGGGATGCTTCGATGGCGGTATGCCTCACGGCGATACGGCTCAAAGGAGGTGTCGGCGGTGTAGTTGTGACCGGCGATGCTGACGCTGTAGTTCCCCGGAGGTGGAACGGTGGGAGGTTCCAGCGAGGGGTAGGTGGGCGGCACAACGTCGCCGTAGTACGGCTCGGGAGTGGAGCCGAGTATTCCGGCGAGACCTCTGTTCGGGTATGCCGTAGCCATTACAGCCCGATGGGTCGCATCATCGGCCAGCGGTTGCGGAAGCGGTTAGCCTCCTCGTCAATGCGCCGGTCGTAGAGGGCTTGCAGGCCGGAGACAGAGTTCATAATGTTCCCTGCCATAACGTCTTGGGACTTCCTCATGTCGGGCTGGCCCTCAATGAAGTTGCGCTTCACTTCTCGCACGAGCGTCAGGTCAATCTCTGCTCGGATGGCAGGGATGTCCATGCAGGTAAGTGGGAGGCCGAGGTCGGTGCTCATGTCTTGGCTGACGGAGGTGGCCTTGATGAAAGGTGCACCGTAGGTCAGCACCATGGGGAGACCAGGCATGGCGGACTGGTTGACGAACAAGGCGTAGCCACCGGGGATCTTGGTGCTCTGGATACCTCGGGCGACTTGGAAGGAGCGCAGGGTTGGGAAGTAGTGCGAGGGGTCAGGCAGGTCGTAGCGCAGTCCGAGGATGGTGTGGAAGTCCGAAGGGACACCGGCAGAAGCGAGGTCGTAGCCTCGGAGGACTGGGTTGTAGGTGATGGTGGTTGAGCCTTCTCGCATGAGGCCGAAACCGGGGGCAGACATGGCACTCAGAGCGTCGTTGAGTGCGACTGCGATAGCCCATCGAGTGTACTTGGGGTTGATGTAGACCGCCGAGCCGTTGGAGTGGTTGGCGTTGGTGGAGCCTTCATAGGCCGGGGTCACGCTGATGGTGTAGGTGGTGACGGTTCCCACGGTGGCGGTGCTCACGCCTTGGACGAGGAACACTTCTTCGTCAATGGCGAGGATGCTGCCGAGCTGGATCGCCTGGGCTTGTCCGCCGACAATGCTCAGAGTGGTGCCTCCGGTCAGGTAGTCCGCCGACAACTGCGCGATGAACTCACGCTGGTTGGACATGACGTTGCGGTAGACCCGCTCAATCTGGTCGCCAAATGTTGAGCCTGCAAATCCACCAGAGGGCATGGTCTATTTTACCTTATGTGAGGTCGGGAGCATACTCGGTGAGAGCAGCCTTTAGGGTTGACTTGTCCTCGGAACGGAAGATTTGTCCGCTTGTAACCTCAAAGCGAGTGGTCGCTTGGGCCTCGATTTCTGCTGCGCCCTTCGTGGACTTGGGTTGCAGACCATCCTCTCGCAGGCGCTTGTACGCCGGAAGGTCTTTCTCTTGCTGCTTCTCGGTGGCCTTGTAGCCAGCAGCGAGGCTACGAGTAGCCATGGCTGAGGGGGCGAAAGAGATGCTGGATGCCTTGCAGCCGAAGCAGTCGGGCTTGCAATTGGGGTTGGGGTGTGCCATGTCTCTAGCCTAGGTCAGAACGTAGTAAGGGCTGATGTCTGAAACTGTTGCCGAGTAGGTCGTGCCGATGGAAGCCGGGTTCGTGCTGCCGGTGAGGTTCACCGAAAGGTATGGGGACACGCTGGTCAAAAGTGTTGAGTTGTTGGACACAATGGTGGGCATAGTGCTTGCTGTGATACAGGTACCGATGTAGTAGATGCCGGTAGATGGCACCGTGTAGGTGCTTGACGAACCAGAAGCGATGGTGGCGATAGGCCAAGTAAAAAGGGCGTTCGTGCCCATGCTGCTGAGGCTCTGCTGCGCCGTGGCTGCGACGAGCGTTGCTGTGGTACCTGAAAGCGTGAAGATGCCTGCCCATGTGCCGGTGACGCTTGCCCCTGCGGTGGTGTAAGTCTGGAAGGTGATCTTGTTGATGACCGTTCCTGCCGCAAGGTAAACGGCTGCTGCTCGGATCTGGCTGCTGCTCGGAGCGATGGAAGTGTTTATGAACCAGCGAGGCAAAGACTCTGCGACTGCTGCGCTTCCTCCGATGGTCGGGTTCATTGAGGTAATCATGGAGTCAAACCAGATGTTGGAGCCTTGCGCTCCTTGGCTTCCCTGCGCTCCCTGGCTTCCCTGCGCTCCCTGAGTACCCTGTGCGCCTTGTGCTCCCTGTGCGCCTTGTGCTCCCTGCGAACCAGTAGCTCCCTGTGCTCCGGTGCTGCCTTGATTACCCTGCGAACCTTGGGAACCCTGAGAACCCTGAACGCCTTGGTAGCCCTGCCCTCCGGGCTCACCGACTGGGCCGGAAGATGAGAACTGAGCAAGGACAAGTTGCCCATTGCTGAATGGGTTAGATGAACTACCCGCAACGTAAGCAATCGTGTTTAAGTGAGAGAACGTAACCGGCGTTGTGTCCAGCGTGTAAATGCCAAAGGTCATCCACTTTGACGGGTCGTTTGCTGCGACCAACGTCATAAACGCAATGTAGTTTCCGGTAAGTCCGCCGCTGCCAGAGTTGACAATGGTGTTGATAAGTGTTCGAGCGGTACCCGAAGTGGCCGGAGAGGTTGCTGTTTGACTGAACACCACTGAGGTTGCGGAACTCTCGGTTGAAGTGTCGAAACGGAAGTTTCCAGTACCAGGATCAGTCTGCGAGGTTGTGGTGCTGAAGGTGTACTCCAGCGTGACGGGGCCGCCCCATTGTCCTGCTGAACCTTGCACACCCTGAGTACCGGCTCCCTGAACACCTTGATACCCCTGTGGGCCTTGTGCGCCCTGAGCACCCTGAGGGCCGGAGAGCAGTTGGTCAAAGCGAACAGCATCACTCGGATTGGTGCCAGCAGCAAGACCAGTGATCTTGTTGGAACCCATGTTGATAGCGCCGGACATGGTGCCACCAGTAAGGGGCAACTTGGTCGGGTCGCTCAACGTCGAGATGCCGCGAACCGAGATGACGGTGCAGTAAATACCAAAGACCGTTTGCGGCGTGGTGTATGAGGTGTTCGTCCAGTCGTTGTACGTCAATGTCGCAGCGCCAGTCCACGATGACGGTGCTCCGGTGAACGCCCAAAGAGCTGCACCGTAGCCTGCCTGCACCGAAGAAGTGGGCGGGGTGTTGGCGGCAATAAGCGAAGTGCCACCAGCGTTGAGGGTCGCTTGGATG
>Ga0007870_1000384_pt1 | contig 14498 bp, 11 predicted proteins | sample CryBogCBH04Jul08_FD_71207 | JGI IMG/M metagenome (GOLD analysis project Ga0007870, IMG submission 71207) | Freshwater microbial communities from Crystal Bog, Wisconsin, USA - CBH04Jul08 | ecosystem: Environmental > Aquatic > Freshwater > Lake | place: Crystal Bog, Wisconsin, USA | collected...
ATCGCAACTATCTTTATAACTATGACACCAAATTTCTTGATTATTTTGGTAATGAAGAAGATGCCAACCGCGTAGTAATGTTTGCGAGTTCTGATATCGTACAAAAGCAAGTAATCAGGAACCTGAATCTGGCGAGGCACTACAAGCTGGATACAGCTATTCCAAAGCAATTGCTGCAATTGGAAAGAAAGTTCGACAAAAATCTGAATATCATGAGGACAGAAACCCATGATCTCGTTTTGTCTTACACTGATACCAAGCCAGATACAGCTGCGCTGATTGCAAACGAATGTGTAAGGGTGATAGAACAAGTATATGAAGATTTTTACGGAGATATGAGAAAGGGCATGTACCGTACTATTAAAAATAAAATAAATGAAGAAGACAGTATCATCAATTCCCTGACCGATACGCTGGCCAAATTGCGCCAGAAATATGGTATATACGACATTATAAGCCCTTCAAGGCACAACCTCATGAACGGTAGTATGCGCCTGAGTGAAGTAAAAAACTATGGGCTGGGTATTGAAATTGTACAAAATATAGAGTCGCTGAAAGATGAAATGGTTGCTGATCGTGCTGTAAAAACTACGCTGGCCAACCAATACACATCCAGTTTTAATACCGAAAACAACAAGGAAAAGATGCCTATACTCAAAGTTATCACCGTAGCGAAACCTCCGGTTACGCCTAAAGGCCTGGGTGGATTGGTTACATTAATTGTTTGTGCGGTTATCGGGTTCTTCTGTAGTACGTTATTTCTTTTGATTTCTGATAGCATTGCTCAGAAAAAAAATTAAATTTGGACTAATCAATTTGAAATAATTTTTTAAAAAATGAGTTTTTGTAGCAGATGGGTGCACCTCCGTTCGATCTGATAGACATTATCAGGGTAGTAGAAAAGAAATTCAGGTTTATCCTGCTGGTCACCGGTCTGGCAGCGGTAGCCGGACTAGTTGTTTTTCTGGTCAGGCCGAAGAAATACAAGGCAGAAACCCGCTTTCTGGTAAATAATCCACTATATGGAGACAGGATTACCTTGTTCCGGTCTATGGAATCGCGTTGGGTAGATTTCTGGGGCGGCGACGATGACTTGGACAAAGTTACTTCGCTGGCTACCTCAGATACTGTGATAGACCGGGTAATCAGGAATAGCCAGTTTCAGCAGGTCTACAAAATGGATATTAATGATCCTAAAGGACATGCGGGGCTCATGGGCATTTACAAAAAGAACTTTAACCTGAAGCGCTCTGAATATAAAGACATTTCAATATCCTATGTTGCTTACGATCCTGTTGTGTCGGCCAATGTTGCCAATATGTCGGTAAAAGTACTCGAAGAAACGTATCGTCATTATTACACAGCAATCAAAGAAGGAATGCGTATTGCGATAAGCGATAAGCTGACCCAGATAGACAGTACGATAGAAAAGCTCACAGATTCACTCGCCGGAATCAGAGATGAATACCATATTTACAGCATTTTGAGTCCTAACCGGCAGAACCTAATGAGCTCGGAAATAACCGGGGACCGGAAGGGATTGGGAAAAGCAATTGAAGAAATACAAAATGTAGAATCGATAAAAGACCAGTTAGTGACTGACAGGGCACACTATATATCGAATCTGAACGAGTTTGCGGCAACCGAAAATTCGTCAATGGATTTTCTAAAAGTCATCACGAGAGCGGTGCCGCCAACCGGACCAACCGGGCCCACTTTGATGATGACCGTTTTGGTTGCCGGCATGTGCGGGCTGTTTTTCAGCCTGTTGTTTGTGTTGCTGATGGATTATTACAGATTAATTAAAAGGATTGAACGCTGATGAATAGTGCAATACAATTAATCCAAAAAAACTGGTTTACAGCCTCATCGTTCGGGGTGCTGTTTATCACTATTATTGTATTTGCATATACCGGCAACTTTTTTGTTCTGCTGTCACCTTTGGCTTATTTGTATCTGGTGCTGGTTGGTTTAAACTGGCGGTTGGCTTATTGGATTTTTCTTTTCTGCATACCGGCTTCCATCCAGATCAACTTCAACATGGATACAATGGCTATAACCCTGCCTGACGAGCCCATGATGTGGATATTTTTGATTTTGTTTTCGTTGATTTTTGCACGAGACCAAAAATCTATTCCCAAATGGTTCTGGAAAGATGAATTGGTTTTTGTGAGTGTTTTTCAGTTTCTTTGGATGCTTGTCGCGGTTATTTTTTCTAAAGTTCTGTTTTTTTCCATCAAATTCACACTTGCCAAAATGTGGCTGATGGTTTGCTATTTGTTTTTCCCAATCTGGATTTTCAGGGAGAAGAAAGATTTCATTCGTGGCTTTTTTGTAGTGCTTGTTCCAATGTTTATTACCATTGTGGTCATTCTCATTCATCATGCACTACTCAATTTTGCTTTCGACAAAGTTCAGAAAGCAATGAGTGGGCTGTATTACAATCACGTTGATTATAGTAGTGTGATATCTATGTTTTTCCCTCTTCTTCTGGTGGCATACCCTCTTTTGAAAGGTAAAGCACGCATTTATCGCAACATTTTGATTGCTGTTATTGCGATTTTTATTGCTGCGATACTTTTTTCATATGCGCGTGCAGCAGTAATAGGAGTAGTTTTTGCCATAATTGTTGGGATTGGAGTACGACGAAAATTTGCCAACTGGATCATGCCTGCGTTTTATGGACTCATCATTTTGCTGTTTGCCTATGTTATACCCAACAATAAGTTTCTGGAGTTTAGGCCAGATTACAACAATACATATATGCATAAAAATTTCACAGATCACATGATTGCAACCTTCAGGGGCAAGGATATGAGTTCTATGGAGCGCCTGTATCGTTGGATAGCCGCCATAAGAATGAGCAGAGACCGGCCTGTAACCGGATACGGACCTCATGCGTTCTATTATTATTACAAACCCTATGCTATATCAAGTTTCCAGACCTATGTGAGCCGAAATGCTGAACACTCCACAACCCACAATTATTTTCTGTATATGCTAACCGAACAGGGTTGGCCTGCAATGTTGTTATATGCATTGCTTATACCTTTGATATTTGCAAAAGGACAACGGCTTTATCACAAGTTTAAGGACAGGTTTTACAAGTTAGTGACTCTTGGGCTCATTATGACAATAGCTGTTGGCTTCATCAATAATTTCTTTTCCGAGTTGATTGAAACCCATAAAGTTGGTGCTTTATTTTACATACCAGTGGCTCTGCTGGTAATCCTGGAACAGAAATGCAGGGTAGAAGAAGCTACCGGAGTGGTAGATTAGAACCTAATTACTGGTTGAGGACAAAAAAGATGAAAAGATAAATCCATAGAGCATCCATGAAATGCCAATAGGTTGCTGCTATTTCCAGTCCGGTTACGCTATATACTTTTACACGCTTACTCATTGTTCTGATGTAAACAATAATCAGGGCAATGATGCCACCGAGCAGGTGCAAAAGGTGCAGACCGGCTATGATGTACAGAAACGACTCACTCGGGTTGCCGTTTACACGCACGGGTTGCAAATCATTAAGCACCTGCCCATTGATTCGAACGGCTTGTAATTGATGGAATAATTGATTGAAACCTATAAACTGCAGTATACCGAACAATATGCCTAAAAATAGTGTGGCTGAAAAAATAAGTTTATACCTGGAAGTTGCCCGTTGGCGGAATGCACGTATCGCAAAAATCATCGTGATGCTGCTAACGAAAATAACAACGGTGGAGTACCAGAATACAATCGGGAGATTATAATAACGCCAGTTGCCCTGGGCCTCACGCACTACATAGGCGCTTGTCAGACCGGCAAACATCATACTGATGCTGCCCATGCCCATCCACATTGCAAATTTATGGGGGTGTATTTTCCGGGGTTCAGCCTGCAAGGCGTTTGTGTTCATATCGCTATCAATTATTCAAAAATATCAATCTTATAGTTTATCAATCGCCATAGCCAATAAAACGGCAGGCAAATAAAAAAACGAAGTAAACATCACAAGTTTTGCAGAATTATAGTTGTTTCTAAGGTAGAAAGCTACCGATGCTGCAAAATAAAGGATACCAAAAAACATGCAAATCCACATTCCGGCATTGTGCGTAAGGCCAAACATACGCGGCATTATGGCCATTGGAATCAGGACGAGGCTGTAATACATACATTGCAGTCCTGTGAATCTGCTTTCACGCTCACGGCTTGGCAGCATCCTGATACCGGCATTTGTGTAGTCGTCGTATGCAACCCAGGCAATCGCCCAAAAATGGGGGAACTGCCAAAAAAATTGTATCAAAAACAATACCCAGCCACCAATTCCGGGTACACCTGTTGCTGCTACCCAACCGATAAGTGGGGGCAGCGCACCCGGAACAGCGCCAATAAGAACAGCTACGGGGTGTACTTTTTTCATGGGTGTATACGCAAAACTGTACAACAACAGAGATAAAAGACTCAATAACCCCGCCATGGCGTTGAAATAAACGGATAGCAGAACCATACCGCTAACTCCTGTAATAACCGCAAATATCCATGCTTCGGCTACTGTCATTCTCCGCTCTGGCATCGGGCGCATACGTGTGCGTTTCATCAGCGCATCGCTGTCCTTTTCCAGTATTTGGTTTATGGTGTTAGCTCCCCCTGTTACCAGCATACCTCCGGCAAACAAAATCAAAATGTGCTGCCACAATGATCCGTCATTCCAATGAAAAGTAATATTCGGCGCCATCAAATAGCCTATGACGCTACTGAACACCACCATGCCGCTTAAATTGGGCTTGAGTAGCTGATGGTAATCCTTAATCCGCGACATATAGAAATGATGCTCCTTAATGTTGATCTGCGCTTTGGTAAGCATTTAATTTAATAAAATAAATATTAATTTGTGCAAATTTAGTTGATTTGATTGGAAATCTGTGAAAATTGTACGGATTGATTTTTGTGATGATTGAATTTTAATCATTTGAGAACAAATTTTATTAGGAAAAGGAGAAAGTTTTTCGCCGATATCCCTGACCGGTAGGAAAACTAGCGTATAGAAAAAAACGAAAATTTAATTAAGAGAGAATGAGATAAATCAATGCGCCAATCAGCCTGCACTTAACTTCCTATTGACTTAAAAATAATTCTATTTTAATGTTATGGTAATGTTGAAGGAGCAAATTTGCAAGTTAGTGTTTTTAAATGTTTTACTTATATGATTTTAACTTTTAGTAATAATTTTTTCAGAACAATATTTGGGATAGCAACCTGTATTGTTTTGCAATCAGCCTGTTTGCCATCATATGCACAGCTATCGGTGTCGCTTTCATCATCAGCGGTCGCCATGGCTTCTACCATCACAGGTAGTGGCGTTACTGTTATTAACCAAGTACTGGATTGCTCCACAGCAGTTGCCTGCGGAACGTTCAGTGTAGCTTCAGGCACTACCATGGGAACTGGCACTACTGTTTGGGGGATAAACAGCGGAATAGTGCTCACTACCGGTCATGCACTCGCTGCAGCTGGCGCTGAATCAGGAACCACAAGTTTCAGTGACGGGTTTGGCGGCGATCCTGCAATGGCAACTCTGGCACTAACAGCATCTACCTACGACCGATGTGAATTGTCATTCGATTTTATTCCACAGGGCGACTCAGTTAGTTTCAATTATATATTCGGGTCAGAAGAGTACATCCATTCCACCTGCGGCAGTTACGATGACGCATTTGCTTTTTTTATTTCAGGGCCGGGCATTACAGGCACACAAAACATGGCTTTGGTGCCAGGAACAACAGTACCTGTTATGGTTAATACGATAAATTGTGGTGCTCCCTGTATTAATCCAACTTACGGTACGCTTTCAAATTGCACAAGTATAGCGGCGGGGTCGCCGTTTACTGCCTATTATGTGGATAACACAGGAGGCTCTTATTTTGCTTACAGAGGTTATACTACGAAATTGAGAGCTGCCTCGGCCGTTACCGCTTGCGATACCTATCATCTCAAAATGGCGATAGTTGATGCCGGCAATCATTTTTACGACTCCGGTGTATTTATCGAAGCAGGCAGTCTCAATTCAAGTTCAGTTCATTTCGATCATACAGCCGTAATAGGCAGCACAATTGAAGGGATTCCTAATGCGATTGTAAAAGGCTGCACAGGCACCAACGTGAAAGTTATTATGACACCAGCACCCTCCAGTTCCAGCACCATTGCACTGACTTATGGTGGAACCGGCGTGAGAAGTACAGATTATACTTCTCCTACTACCGTAACGATCGCAGCAGGAGATACATCAGCAACTTTTACTGTAAACGGATTGGCAACAGTTCCAGCCGGTACAAAAACTGTTACGATTTATCTTTCGGCATCGTGCGGTGGATATGTTGACAGTGTAACATTGAATCTTCTGGATACGCCAACTGCGGCAATTCTTACACCGGATACAGCAATTTGTGGCGGTGGCTCATTTACTTTGAGAACAAGCGGTACCAGCGGATTGACTTATTCCTGGAGTCCTTCTACTTCACTTAGCAGCTCTACAGCCGCTGACCCAACAGCATCACCAACTTCAACAACCATCTACACCATGACTGCAACGCTTCCCGGTTCTGGTTGCCCCCCGATCGTAAAAGAAGTAGCTGTTTCTGAAAGTTTTCTTACAGCCTCCATTCTCACACCAGATACCACTACCTGCGGAGGATCTTTCACAATACGCACTTCAGGTTCAGGCGGAGGGTCCTATACCTGGTCTCCTTCTTCAAGCCTGAGCAGTGGCACGGTGGCAGATCCCATTGCATCGCCTACCGTTACCACAACTTATACACTCACCGTTTCATCTGCCGGTGCAGGTTGCCCTCCTATAATTGAATCGGTGACTGTAACGGTAGACACCTATTCAGCACGCATCCTTACTCCCGACACCGTTTTATGTAGCGGCAGCAGCTCTTTCACACTGCGTACTTCCGGTAGTGCCGGTCTTACCTATTCGTGGTCACCGGCAGCTACGCTTAGTAGCGCTACTTCACCAGATCCCACAGCAACCCCGGTTGTTACAACAACTTATACGATGACCGCAACGCCATCAGTTGCCGGTTGTGCACCGGTTGAGGCAGAAGTTACGGTAAGTCTTGTGAATCTGAATATTGCCATGTTATCGCCTGATACGTCTATTTGTGCAGGTGATTCTGTGCAACTTTCGGTGGCAGGCTCACCTACTTATACTTATGCCTGGACTCCTGCAACTGGTCTGAGCAGCAGCACGATTCAGAACCCCAAAGCCGGCCCTACTATAACTACAACCTATGTTGTTTCTGCATCGCTTCCCGGATCAGGTTGCCCCCCTGTTACTGCCAGCATGACTATTCAAACACACGGAATTACAATCTCGGTACCCTATACTTCGTTCAATATATGCTCAGGCGATTCAGTTCAACTGCTTGTCTCCGGAAGCCCTGCATTCAGCTATTCGTGGACGCCTGCTACAGGGTTAAGCAGTTCAACGGCTCAGGAGCCGTGGGCAAAACCAACAAGTACTACTTATTATTCTGTGACGGCAGATACCCCTGGCGCCAGCTGCCCGCCGGTAACATTGAGCATTGCTGTGAATGTTTATGACATCAGCTTTGGCATGCCAAACGATACTACGGTATGTAGCGGAGATACGGTACAATTGCAACTTACCGGCACAAACCCCGGTTACACCTATTCATGGACACCATCAGCAACATTAGATAATGCAGCAATAGCCAATCCTCATGCTGCACCAACTACAACTACAACGTACTCCGTTACTGTTAACTACCCGGTATCTACCTGTCCGGCTGTAACCAAAGCGGTAACGGTGCAAACCGAATCTATTGCGATATCGACCCCGACTACACCATTACAGATTTGTGAGGGTCAGTCAGTTACACTCAACGTTTCGGGCAGCCCAACACCCCTATACGTTTACAATTGGTCGCCTGCCCAAACATTGAGCAGTGCAAACCAACAAGACCCGACAGCAACACCATCCATCACAACGATCTATACAGTAACCGCCTCGTTGCCGGATGCGGTTTGTCCTTCTGTTTATGGTACGGAAACTGTAATAGTAATTCCCACTCAATCAGTCACAGCGACAACGGATTCTGTGTCCTGCACCAATTCGAAGATTGATCTTTTCGGAGGTCCTTATGATCCGTCCTATTCTTTTGCCTGGAGCGGACCCAACGGTTTTTCATCGACTTTACAAAATCCGAGCATTGATTCACCTGTCTCGTCTGATCAGGGATGGTATTATCTTAATGTGACCAATACTACTACTGGATGTGTTTACGAAGATTCGGTTTATGCCATTTACGGAGGTAAAGTGATGGTTCATCTGACCAATGTTACCACGTCTCCACAAAATATTATGTATGGAAAAACATTGTTGCTCAATGCAGACAGCGCCCAGTTTTTTTCCTGGTATCCGGACGATGGTACGCTGAGCAATCCTAACGTGAACGACCCTATAGCAGCTCCTCTGAAAAACACTACTTATTATGTCATCGGAATCAATCAGTACGGATGCCGGGATACCGATTCTGTAGTTGTGAATCTGATATACGATACGGTGATGATACCTACAGCCTTCACGCCAAATGGCGATGGACTAAATGATATTTTCAGGGTTGTGAATCTGGGTTTCTACAAATTGGTTTCGATGAGGGTGTTCGACCGGTGGGGAAATATGGTTTATGAGAATCTGGGCTCTGAAAACGGTGGCTGGGACGGAACCTACAAGGGCGTGCCAATGGATGTGGATGTTTACTATTATTACATCGAGTTGATGAAACCGAACAGCAGTGAACTGCTTACCTATAAAGGGGATATTAGTTTGATACGTTAATCGGGTTAATAGTATAATTTGCCGCAGCAATATGGACACCTGGTAATATGCCAGTAATATGTTTATTTAAGCATTAAGTTCGTCGCCGGATCTCTGCTTAAAAAATGAGATTTAAATACCTGTGTCTATGCTTTCCCCATTTTGATGAACAATGGTGCCAGCTTTCTTGCCTGAGGCGCTGTTATGTGAAACATCGTGACTATATTTACGGGGCTATAATTGCATTTATTACCGGTCAATCAATACAACTTCATACTATTGACAGAAAAATTCAGAGGATACATGGACAAATTCAATAGGTTCAACGTTTGGCCCATGTGGATTCTTTTTACAGCTTTGTTTGTAATTTCATTCTCGATTTATCTTCCATCTATATTTTTTGGACTCACCCAGTTAGACGACTATTATTTGGTTATAAAAAGTTCGGACTATAATTCAGATCTCATCAATCTTTTTACATCTTTTTCCCGTGGTGTTTTTTCAAACACAAACTTTCCCTTCTACCGCCCGATTTTTCTTGATTCTTTTATTATCAATCACTTCATCACCGGAGAGGCGTTATGGGGGTATCATTTGTTCAATGTGCTGCTTCACAGCCTTGTTGTTATTCAACTATTCAGGCTACTCATTTTTACCGGAACCCCAAAACTCAGAGCTTTTTTGCTTAGTAGTCTTTTTGCGCTGCATCCATTGGCGAGTCAGGCAGTGGCATGGATTCCGGGCAGAAATGACGAATTGCTTACCTTATTTGTAATATTATATTGGATAGAAGCAATAAAATATATGCACGACTCATCATTTAAGAGCCTGTTTTCAGCTATTCTTTTTCTGCTGCTGGCGCTATTCACAAAGGAGTCTGCAATTGTGGCAACACCGGCTGTTTTTATGTTGAGTGTTGTTTATGGTGAAAAGCCCATAGGTAAGAGAAAAGGCTTAGTCACCATTGTATTGTCCACTTTTTGCTTTCTGATCTGGCTATTTTGTTTTCTCGCTTTTAATCGGGGATTCTTTAAATTGACGCCTGGTCTAATTGCTGAGGAATCGTTGAGAATCCCTTTGGTTGCCGTTAGATATTTGGGTAAAATAATTCTTCCATTCAATTTAGATGTGTATCCACTTGCTAATGACCGGAATAATTGGTTGGGCGTAATTACTTTGGTCATGGTTGGACTACTTGCCTGGCATAATAGTTTCGGACGGCGAAGTGTTGCTGCGTTACTTTTGTTGTTAGGTCTTGTTATTTCGAATTCATGGATTCCTTTTTCAAAAATTACTTCACCAGAGTTGGAACAAAGGATGTATCTCCCGCTTGCCGGTTTTATAATTTTGCTAAATAGAAGTTTACGGTTCAAATTCCCCAGGCAAAGATTACTATGGCCTTGCCTTTATATAATTCTATTGATAGGATTGGGAGCGAAAGCTTTCAGTTATCAATATTACTTTCGAAGTCCTGTAGCTTTCTGGCAAAAGGCTCAAAAGGATAGTCCGAATTCTGTAGTATGCAATATGATGCTGGCGATGAACACAAATGACGAACAGCAGGCGAAGAAGCTATTTAATAAAGCGTTCAGCCTGAACAGCAATCAGCGATATTTAAACCTGCGATATGCTGTTTTTCTGTTTAATAAGCGGGATTATGATCAATCGTCTATATTTTTACAAAAAGAGCTCGAAGTGTCAGGGACATTTGAGTGTTATTATTATCTAATGCTTATTTCATTAGCTAAAGAAGATATAAATAACGCACTGGTTTACTCAAATTTATTTTTGATAAAAAATCCGGATTTTGATTTTGCAGAATCAGGTAAGTTTTTATTTGACCGGAAATTTTTGCTCAGCAACTCAGAGGCTTTTTCCAATTTTGTTGCTTCACCATATCGTCGACAGAATGTTTGTAACAAACAATAATTAGTATACTATATAAAATATTAAAAAACAATATAAAATATTGTAAAGAAATACATATATGTTAAAAGCAATTATCAAATGGTGTATATCGATGGGTTTTAATAGCTTAGCGTAAAATTATTACTACAAGTATGTCATCAAAGCATAAAGTTAGAAAAATCAAAAAATTAGCTATCGAAAGAAGAGATGATTTTATGGTTGACGACGAAAAGACTGACATATTTGTTATTCCATACCCTATAGTTTTGTTGATTGCCTCAGTGCTATTGATTTATTTCAAATGTTTTAGCTTTGGAGTAACCGAACTGGATGACACTATATTTATAAGAGATTTTCACGAATATAATGAGAATTTATCCAATCTTTGGATGTCATTTCAGCGCGGACTTTTTGATGCCGTGAAAGATCCCTATTACCGCCCGCTATTCATGGATTCTATGATTCTGAACCATTGGATAAGTAACCATGGGCAAAACATTGCAATTTACCACATTATCAATGTTTTGTTGCATTGTCTTAATGTTGTTTTATTATACAAGTTGTTTTTAAAACTAAAAGTAACAATTGAATTTTCTTTTATACTTTCAATAATTTTCGCTGTCCACCCAGTTTTAACGCAGGCTGTTGCCTGGATTCCGGGTAGAAATGACACAATTTTGGCAACTTTTGTCATCTTATTTCTCATACAAGCAATAAAATATACCAATTCAGGCAAACTTATAGATTATTGTTTGTCATTGATGTGTCTATTGCTGGCTTTCTTTACCAAAGAAACTGCAGTATTTGCAGCGCCTGCTGCGTTTATGTTACTTGTGGTTTTTTTGAAAAACAAAATAGTATCAAAGCCATTATTACTACAATATTTGGGTTGGCTTTTTTGTTTTGCCCTATGGTACATAGCACGCAGCAAGGCTACTGTGCAGCTTAATCTCAATTTTAGCCAGTTTGCAGGCGATTTCCTTCACAGGCTGCCACTTGTAGTGCAATATCTTGGCAAGATTGTTCTGCCTGTTAATCTTAGCGTTTTTCCGATGCAGGACGAAACAGTGTACTATTATGGAATTCTGGCTGTTATCTGTTTTGCAGTTTTGCTCTATATGTCGAAGAATAGAGACTTAGGGCGTGTAATCGCGGGTTTCAGTATTTTCTTTTTATTTCTGCTCCCGGCTTTAATAGTTCCCACTAGTCTGAATGAACAAACTTTCGAACATCGCCTGTACCTTCCCCTGATCGGGATATTATTGGTTGTTCCCGAAACTTTTCTTTTCAGCAGCAAGTTTTCCGTAGGGCAAATAATTATTTATTCCCTGATTACTGCCGCACTTCTGGCAATAACCACTATTAATCATGAAAACAATTTTAAAGACCCTTTGTCTTTCTGGACCCAGGCAGTCGAGACATCGCCCCGCTCATCGTTTGCCAACATGCACCTGTCTGAATATGAAGATGATCTTGATAAAAAATGTGCTCTGATCAGAAAAGCTTATCAATTAAACAAAAAGGAAAAATATATCAATTTTTTCTACGCTGAAATGCTAATCAATACCAACAAGAAAGACTCAATTATTGCTGCAGAGCCTTATTTGACTGAAGAAAAGAAGATTTCAAATTTTCATAAATGCGACTTCTACTTAGGAAGAGTAGCTGTTGAGAAGGGTGACCTCTATGCCGGCATTGAGCACTTACTTGATTTTCTGAAAACTGAGCCCGGCGCATCTAAAGAGGGAGGCGAAGCCAATAACAACTTGCTTGTGCTCTACATCAATACACATCAGGCAGACAAGGTTGTGGAACAGGTTAAAAAAATGAAGCAATTAGGTTTAAATGTACCACCTGAGGTTTACCAGATGTATCACTTAAACTAAATGTTGAACATGCTAAAAATTACTAAGGCTTGTTTTCGACTATCCTGATTTCAACCCGCCTGTTTTTCTCAGCATCTTCTTCTGTACGTTCGTATTGCACAACCGGTCTCGTCTTTCCAAAACCTTCGTATTGCAGTCGCGATTCTTCAATTCCTTCTTTAACGAGGTAATCATAAATAGCTTTTGCTCGATTCACAGAAAGCGTGGGCTCTCCGGTGTCGATGTCAAAGGCATCGGGCGCATCAGAAATGCAGCAAACATGCCCTTCGATGCTTATTTTCAAATTTGGGTTGTCCTTCATGATCTGAGCTAATTTTTGTAAAGCCGAATAAGACTCAGTTTTAATAATATGCCTGTCTGCCGGGAAGTAAACATTTTGAAGCACAATTACCGATCCTGCTTTCAGCTTGGATATCTGACCAATATCAGAGATGATCACCTTCCTGATTACCACAGGAGTGTCTTTTCGTGTAACAGGGTTATCATGCTTCGAACCAGGTTTTTTGTCGGGTTCGTGAGTGTCCCCCGGCGCAGAACGGCTATCATGTTTCACTACGATGTCCACCCGTCTGTCCGTAGGGTAACCTTCTTTGTCATGTGGCCCATCGCGGTTCACCTGCCCCTTGCCGACGCACAATTTTACGTCATCGGACTTCACCCCATGACCAACAAGATATTTTTTTACGTTTTTCGAGCGCTCTACCGACAATGATTTATTGTGCTCTTCAGTACCCAAATAGTCGGCATATCCAATGATCAAAATTTCGTTACTATTTATGATCTTATTGTTGTATATTAATAAGTCTATTCTTTCTTTAATCGACTGATTTAATGTGGGGATATTGAGATCGAAGTAAAGCCTGAAGGTGTCGTTGGTCTGCGCGCGGGTTAAAAAAGATACACTTGCTGAAAGAAAAACCAATATGCCAAACATCGCCGACCGCGATAAAACAAAACAGAAAAAAGAGCATCGTGTGGGATTGCAATTATTTTCCGGGTGACGATAAGTGATGCAATGATTGGAACCTGTCATTTAACAATTCGAATAAGTATTTGCAAATTACAAACAAACATGCGGATATAATTTGCACGCACAATGCAAAAATACAAAATCAATGAATTGCATTTATTGTTTTTTATTGTAAACTATTTGATTTTTGAACATTTTTTTGGTTTTTGTCCGTTTTGAATGTTTATTTACATTTTTGCCAATAAAATATTTACCGCTATGGATTTAAACGAACGATTGAAAGAGGCGAAAGAAAAAACCAAAATTTACAAATATCTGCTGGAAAAATCTGACAAAAATAAAATCTTAAAGCTGTTGCCCGACTTGCATGAACAGGCTTTTCAGGAAATAAGCTGCCTTGATTGTGCCAATTGTTGCAAAAATTATTCGCCGAGATTCAAAAACCCGGACATTAAAAGAATAGCTAAGGCGCTTGGGGTGAAGGAGGGGCTACTGGTAGAAAAATATCTCACGCTGGATGAAGACGGAGACTATGTTACAAATTCCAAACCTTGCCCATTCCTGGAAGCCGATAATAAGTGCATGATTTATGACGTAAGACCGAGCGACTGTGCCAGATATCCCTATACTGACGAAGACATAATTATAAAAAGGGTTTCACTTACGATAAAAAATTCCACAATATGCCCGGCCGTGCAATTTGTTTTGGACAAGTTAGAGCAAACGCTAAAGTTGAATAAAGTCAGGTAATATTCAGATGATCGATGGTGTGAATATAACATCGATCAATTATGAAGGAGTAATGGACAAAAATGATGCTATTTTTTGGACGTTGTGGAGTAATGGACAAAAATGATGCTATTTATTTTTTATAATACGTAATTTATGTTGAGTATCTAATGACCTT
>Ga0007870_1000393_pt1:0-12500 | contig 14288 bp, 13 predicted proteins | sample CryBogCBH04Jul08_FD_71207 | JGI IMG/M metagenome (GOLD analysis project Ga0007870, IMG submission 71207) | Freshwater microbial communities from Crystal Bog, Wisconsin, USA - CBH04Jul08 | ecosystem: Environmental > Aquatic > Freshwater > Lake | place: Crystal Bog, Wisconsin, USA...
TGATAATGTCCCGCCTATCGCAGGTGGGCCTGACGTAACCGAAACAGTGGTAGTAACATAGCAGCCACCAATGGCAGTATAGGTGATGGTAGCCGTGCCGCCCGAAGAGGATATGCCTGTAACTACACCCGTCGATGGGTTCACTGTTGCCACACTCGTTGTGCCGCTGCTCCATGAACCACCGCTTGTAGCATCGCCAAGCGTAATTGTTGTGCCGGGGCAAACGCTTGTTGAGCCCGTTATAGCAGCCGGACTTGTATAATAATATAACTCGATTGAAGAAGTCGTTGCAGAAGAGCCTGATGTAGTGCAGGTAATAATACATTCATAATAAACATTTGCGGTAACGGTAGCCGTATAGGTACTATTCGTAGCGCCGGCTACCGTAGTCCAGGTACTGCCATCCGGGGAGGACTTCCATTGATAGGTTGTGCCTCCACCGCCTGACGCACCGGTGAGTGACAGAGTGGAAGTATAGGTACCGCAGCCTGTTGTAGCTGTAGCGCTGATTGTGCCGGCAGTAGGAGTACCCGAACAACTGGAAACAGTAATTGTTACTGAACCATTTCCTGTGTTTCCTGTTGTTGCAGATGTGCTGGTGCCAATGTTATAGGAGCCGCCGCCGCCACCAGATGGAAAATAATCGGCATAAGATGTTTCTGCCCCTGCGCCACCACCGCTGTAACCGCCGCCACCGCCACCGCCTATAGCGCCGCAACGGGCGTTGCCGCCACCACCGCCGCCATAGCCTCCGGGCGCATTATTAGGATAGTCTCCACCACCACTGCCACCGGCACCGCCTGATAAGGGTGTGGAACCGCCTATACTATTATAAGTGCAAAACTCCAGAGTACCATTATTGCCCGCCGACAGCCAACCCGCCCCACCAGCTGCCCAGTCAACATAACCGGTAGGAGCAACACCACCATACCCACCTGTACCGGCACCGGAAGACATACCCCCACCGCCATTTGTTCCGGAGGTTGTTGTACTACCTGCAATTCCGTTGATTGCAGATGATGGCCAGTTCACACCTGCGCCACCGCCGCCACCGGCAGCAATATATAATGTGCTTGTACTATTGTCCCAAACAAAAGACCCACCGCCACCGCCGCCAACATATTGAGCAGTAGTGCCCTGACCGCCTACCATTACCGCCAAAACCTGCCCTGTGGTCACTGCAAACGTACCCGTAATGATTGCCCCCGTACCGCCAGTTGCTGAAATATAGGTATCACCACCACCCTGCGCTCCTTTGCTCACTATTGTAACACTCGAAACGCCTGAAGGCACCGTATAGTATTGCAGAGAGCCAGTATAAGAAAATGTGGTTGTTTGCCCTTTGCCATGCAAAAACAAAATCAACAAGGCAAGAAGAATAAAAATCTTTTTCATAAAAAATCGCCCATTAAGCATTAATCAAATTCAATAAATTACAAATATACACGCATCCTCAAATTCGTAGTAAATATCTATCATTTTGTCCGTATTAGCAAGAAAATATTTCATATTATGATGACAATAATTTAACTTGCCGATTCTAAATTTTTTTCTAGGGAAGAACCGGCACGAATTAAAATACGCCATTGCAAAAGAACAAATTCAATATGCCAACCCTCAACCTTGTAAAGACAGTCCTGGCCGGAGAATTGGTTGGCTTTCCGGCACATTCTTCGCCTATCGCTAAATATATAAAGATTTTATCAAAACAATAGTTCGTTGTCAGATTGGGTTGCGTTTGCAATAATCAGGTCTTAAATCCGCCAAATTGCAGGATTGTTCAATAATTCATGGTCAGTAAAAATGGGAAAGTACAAATGAGTCTGGTAATTTATTCTGACAACCTTCCTTATATTCGCCCTGTAAAAAAACAAGAAGGATGAAACACGCATTTGTATTTCCCGGTCAGGGCTCTCAATATCCGGGTATGGGCAAGGGTTTGTATGAGCAAAATGCCAAAGCCAGGGAGTATTTTGAGCAAGCCAATGAAATTCTCGGTTTTAATATCACCGAAATCATGTTCAATGGCACAGATGACGATCTTAAAAAAACGAATATCACCCAGCCTGCCATTTTCATCCATGCCATAATATTGTTTCTGACAATGGAAGGCCTTACACCGGATATGGTTGCCGGCCATTCCCTTGGTGAATATACCGCACTTGTTGCTGCAAAAGCACTTTCTTTTGAAGATGGCTTGCGCCTCATAGACAAAAGGGCAAAAGCTATGGCCAATGCCTGCATCATCAATCCGTCGACTATGGCGGCCGTTTTGGGAATGGAAGATGAGAAGGTTGCTGAAATATGTGCCGGAATAACCGACGATGTTGTTGTGGCTGCCAATTACAATTGCCCTGGTCAGTTGGTGATCAGTGGAACAATCGGCGGCGTAAAGGAAGCATCAGAAAGGCTGAAAGCTGCCGGTGCAAAAAGGTGCCTGCCCCTGCCGGTTGGCGGAGCCTTCCACTCACCATTGATGGCGCCTGCGCGCGAAGAACTTGCCGTGGCAATAAACGCGGCAACGATTCATACTCCTGTATGTCCGGTGTACCAAAATGTGGATGCTCTGCCTTATATCGATCCCGCCCAGATCCGTGAGAATCTCATCAATCAGGTTACGGCTCCGGTTCGCTGGACTCAATCTGTTCAAAACATGGTAAATGCCGGCGCTACCCTGTTCACAGAGTTAGGCCCCAAAAACCAGCTGCAGGGTTTGATCAAAAAAATAGCGCCCCAAGTGCCTTGCGAGAATATCGGATAGTACGCTGATATCAAAATTTTTGTCCCGGCCTATCGTTCACTGTCATCAAACTTAACAGCTGAGATAAAGTTAGGTGTGGGTAGAAGCAAAGTGTCGTCAAAATCTGGCTTGAAGATTTTTGTGGTATGTAAATATTGCGAAAATAGGGCGCGGTGTAAATTCAAATTTCTTAGCAATGCTATATGATCAACCACTGCTTTTGAGTATCGGAACAAAGAGGAAGCCTGCCAAACTTATTTCGGTTTTATAATATCGAAATATTGTTTGATGACATAAAATATGTTCCGGATACCGATGTTGCGTACTCGCAAAACGAACAAACACTTCAGGTAGGGGCGTCTGTAAATCCAGTTGCATTTATGTTGGATCAGCAACTATACATTGAGCTACAAACAAAAATAGTAATAATATAGATAGGCAATTCAAAGACATTACAATAAAACATAAATATATGCCACCACGAAATTATTGCAAAAAAGTAAAATACCAGATCGCAATATTATTCCCTACCAAATGATCTCGATAATATCTGAATATAGGTGAAATTTAGTATCAATAGTAATAATAGTTGCTTTTTCTTTAATAGCCATTGCTATTAACAGGCGGTCGAAAGGGTCGCGATGATTATCAAAAAACGGCACTTTATGATATGTTTCCAAATGGTCATTATGTATTTGCAGAAATGTAAAATTGTCCTGTATTACCTGCCGATATACTTCACCAATATTTGATTTGAAATAAGGCATTTTTCCAATACTTTCTTTTATTACAATTTTATATAAAATTACTTGACTGAAAAATATAATATTATCAGGATTTAGAATAACGTCTTTTGCAGAAGGAGAGAGTTTTGCATTATTTTCCTGATACCATATCAGACAATGTGTATCTAAGAGATATGATTTTGTTTCCATTGCATATAATCCTTCAAGTCATCAATAGGGTCATTAAAATCATCCGGTATTGTTACTTTACCTTTTAGTGCGCCTGGAAGTCCTCTTTTTTTGGGTGCATGTCTGGTCCTATCATCTTACTCAGGAAAAATAATCATGACCTCAGACCTTACAGATACCGGCGCTTCTTCCTGCAAATATATACGCCCATTATCATAATAACCTTTTACAGCAGTTAACATTGTAATTAATTTAGAATACAGAGGTGCGACATTTATAAATTTTATAATAATAGGAGTAATTTTTGAGGTAAAAAATAGTAACTTTGCTATATGGTAATCTATATTAAGAAAGGAGATAGTCAAAAGGATATTGAATCTGCCCTTAAACGTTTAAAAAATAAAAAGCGAAAACCCAAACTTGCCGAATTTTACGGCAAACTTCCAGGTGTATTCGGGGATGGTTTGGAATACCAAAAAAAGATAAGGGATGAGTGGGATTAATTATCTTGTAGATACAAATTGCTTTATTTACTTGTTGAATAAAAACCCAATTATGCTTCAATTTGTAGAAAATGATTGGCCATATTCATATATAACAGAAATTTAATTATTGAGAAAAAAAGGAAATTAATGAACAACAAAATGCTATTATCAGGCAAATCCTGGCAAGTTGTATAAGGATTGGTCATAATCAGGAAATAACTGAATTGACAATTAATTTAAGAAAAAATATTCTATGAAATTGCCTGACGCAATAATCGCTGCAACATCATTGTTCCTGCGATTTCCAATTTTAACTGCGGATAGAGGATTTGATAAAATCAAAGAAATTGATTCTTTGGTTATAGAAATTTGATATGTTCATTGAAAGATTAAAATTGACTATAGTAATTTTAAAACTAAATTATACCCACATATAATATGCAAGTAAAATCAATGGCTGAATATGCCGCAAACGGCGAGATGCCCGAAATACTTTTCTGGGTAGGCTGCGCTGGTAGTTTCGACCAGCGCGCGCAGAAAGTAACAAAGGCTTTTGCAACGATACTCAACAAAGCAGGCGTAAAATTTGCCATACTCGGCAAAGAAGAAACCTGTACCGGCGACCCGGCTCGCAGGGCCGGTAACGAATTCCTCTTCCAGATGATGGCTTACAACAACATCAATCTGCTGAATATGTATGGCGTTAAGAAAATAGTCACAGCCTGCCCCCATTGTTTTAATGTGCTGAAGAATGAGTATGCGGCCCTCGGCGGCAATTACGAGGTGATTCACCATACCGAGTTGCTCGAACAACTTATTAAAGAAGGCAAGATCAAGATAAAAGACGGTGGTTCTTTTGCCGATAAGAAAATTACCTATCATGATAGTTGCTATCTGGGCAGAGGTAATAATATATATGAAGCCCCGCGCGAAGTTCTGGCTGCCCTGAAAGGCGAACTCACAGAAATGAAGCGCTGCAAAAGCAACGGCATGTGCTGTGGAGCAGGCGGAGCACAAATGTTCAAAGAAGAAGAAAAAGGCGCTACCCGTGTAAATTTTGAACGCGCAGAACAAGCGCTGGAAACCGGCGCGAATGTGATAGCATCCAACTGCCCGTTCTGCATGACTATGCTACTTGACGGTGTGAAGAATAAGGAAAAAGAAGACTCAGTAAAAGTGCTGGACATAGCCGAAATGGTAGCACAGAGCCTCGCCGATTAAGATATCTTCATTTTGAAATGTACTTGCCTTTCTTCAAGGTATTCCATGATGAAGGCAAAACAATTTTCCTGCATGCCCACAATTTCCGGTGGGAAAACACCTTTTTGGGTAAATAAGCCATTGATAATGAGCTGAAGAGAACCTGTGCAGGTATAACCAGTGCTACGACTCATAGACGATAGATTGGTAGTTACACTGTTGCACTCATACAAATCATAAGTTACATTTACCGGTGCATCATTAATAGTACCACTAATGCGTATGCGCATGACAGTAAATTCATCTTCTCCGGGCTTCAATTTCCACTGGTCTATCAGTAAAGCAGACGAAAACTCAATTGGAGATATTCCTTTACCGTCGTAGATAATAGTCTCGGTGCTGAAAAATCCGCAACGCATCAGGGCCTTTATCAGATCCAAATGGCCGGGATAACGCAGTGTTTTCTCGCGCATATTGGGTATATGACTCTTGGTCTGGAGCAAAGTCCGCAACCCGTCAGTGTTAAACGCTTCGAGTGATCCTATTTTGTCAAAATCGATCAGCTCAGGATCGCTCAATGCAGGTTTGGTTACCAGGATTCCATTTTCGCGCAGTCTTGCTGGTCTGGTATATTCTGCAATCACATCAATGGGCGAAAACGGTGCTTTATATTCAAAAGGTTTTGTCCGCACTTTGGGTAGTCCTCCCACAAAACATTCAAAGTTGTCGATTGACATTTTGGCATCGTAATAGCCCAAAATGTAGTGACTCATGCCCGGGGCTACACCGCAATCTACTATTGCCGTAACATTGTGCTCCTTGGCCAAAGCATCAAGGCTGAGCGAATCTTCAGGAAAAAACGAAATATCGGCCACGTTCTTTCCAGCCCTTATCACAGCCTCCAGCGTTTTATAGCCCATAAATCCAGGCACGGCAGTCACCACATAATCAAAACCATCAAGCAAATCAAGATAGTTTTCGTAATTTTCAAGGTCGGCAACCTGCACGCTTACCCTGGGTTCTTTGGATTGCAGCAGTTGCAATGAATTTTCGCTGATGTCGAAAGATGTGACATCAAATTTCTGGCATAAGTCTATGGCCATAGTGCGCCCTATCATTCCTGCGCCTAAAATTGCAATTTTCATTATTTTGAATTTCGTTTTTTGCTTGATAATTACTGATCTGGTAAAGAAATATTTAGCTCATCTGGGAGTTTGCATTGGCAACCCAATTTTTGATGGATTGCAGGTGAGCATCTTTGCCGGATTGTCTTAGTCTTTTTGCGGTGGCGGTAAAATATTTATGATTTTCAAGAAACCTTACCTGAAGGTTGTTCCACTCATATTCACTTTGTATCATGCCATACAAACTCAATTCTGTAAAGAGTTTATTACCAATGTCGTAAAAATCATCCCGACCCAGATAATCGAGATCGGCATCGCAAATGATTTGCTCCAGATGATTTGTGGGTCGTTGTGGAACCTTTGTTGCCATAATCATACCGCAGATAACGTCTATCTGGTCGTTTGAATAATTGAAACCCGGAAGAAATTTCCTGGCAATCTGGCACGAAATCTCCTCATGATCTTTCTGCTGCACAGTAAATCCGGAATCATGAAACAACACTGCTGTAAGCAACAATTTTAGTTCGTCGCCTTTTATCCCTTCACCCTCGGCAAGACTTTCAGCAGCAGTATACACATCATTAATATGACCAACACTGTGGTAGAATAAATGCGTAGGCAATTCAGTTCTAAGTTTCTTAATAATGAATTTTCTTACACCTTCAAATTGCATAGTTAGTTTGTGCTGGCAATAAGCTGATAAAAGTAAGCAGCATAGCGTGAATTTACAATTTTTTTTTACAATTTTTTTAAAAATTAGCCCAAATCAATCAATTTCTTATCGATTATGGGTCAGTTAAGAAAATTCAGTACAAATTTACTAAATTGCGTCGTTATGAAAAAAACCATTCTCGTTGCTGTTGACTTTACGCCGGTTGCTACTGTGGCGCTAACTTATGCCTGTGAACTATCAAAAAATCAGGCTACGGAAATTATAGCCGTGCATTTGCTGGATGAGAACATTACCGGTCAGTTTCAGGCTGGCAAAAATCTTGCCGTCAGAAAAATTGCCGAACGCATGTATCAGGAAATTTTGCTCAAAACAAAAAACGACCTCGATAATTTCCTTTCAGGACTTCGTAGCATTTATGGCGATATTATAAGACCGGTTATTTCACACGGTACTATTTATGAAGCATTCAACGAAGTTGCTTCGAAATTTGATTCCTCAATGATCGTGATGGGCACCCACGGCATTATTGGTATGCAATCTGTTTTCGGTAGCCGCGCCTACAAAGTCGTAGCAAAAACCTATCACCCCTTCCTCATCGTTCAGGATTCAGCTTACAAACCATTTGACAAAATTTATATGGTTTTCAAAGAAGTTTCGCTTATTGAAAACTACTTAAACGAACTTTTGGTTTTTGCAGGCTACTTTACGGGCAATTTTGTATTCAATATCCTTTCTGATGAGGTCGGTTATGAATTGCCGTCCAGGTTTGCAGATATCAGAGACAGGATACAGATTGTTCATGAAAAATTGAAGGACATCACCATTATAGATCGGGCTGTAGCCTGCGGTGCCAATGCTCTGGGGATATGCATCGACGAAATGGACAATTTCACCGATGAAACTTACGGTATTACACAAGACAAAATACTTGCAAATCATTTGAAATTGCCGGTTTATTGCCTTCCTGCATCTGCATCGTTATAATTCGTTATGAAGTATATTTTTGTTGTTAGCGCGTTCACATTGTGGAGCGTGCTTTCTTTTGCCCAAACTGCAGAGAATTATGCTGTAGAAATTACTGCCTCTACACAGACATTGCCACCGGCAGTAACCCTGGTTTGGAAAGCTGTACCCGGCGATTCCTCATACCTCGTATTTAAAAAGGCAAAAGCAGATTTGTTTTGGACAGGTCCTATAGCTACACTTACTCCCGCAGACACTTTTTTTACCGACACCAGCGTAATTATCGACTCTGCTTATGAATACAACGTAGTTGCCAGTTGCACTTCCTGGATGGCATCCGGATATATTTATGCAGGTATCCGGAACCCACCTGCATTTAATATGGGTGCTATTATTCTGTTAGTAGATAGTTTGTTCGCGGATTCGTGTGCTCCGGCTATTACAACTTTGATGAACGATCTTAGTGGAGATGGCTGGCAGATAGTAAGGCACGACTTACTCAGGTCAATGCCGGATACCACTGTGAAGACGATTATCCGCAACGACTATTTCACCTATTCTTCGGTGAATGCTGTATTGCTGATTGGGCATATTGCTGTTCCATACAGCGCCGATTTTGATACAATTATTTATCCACCTGATGGGCACGTGCCTTTGCACCAGGGTGCATGGCCTGCAGATATATATTATGCATCATTTGGTGGGCCGTGGACCGATAGTGTTGCAGATGACACGCTCGGAAGCTGGACGGTAAACTGGAATGTGCCCGGCGACGGCAAATGGGATCAGGACTCGGTTATTGCAACAACAGCTCTCCAGATAAGCCGTATTGATTTTTATAATATGCCGGCTTTTGGCGCAACCGAGGTGCAGATGATGAACAACTATCTGGCTCGCGATCACCAATACAAAATGGATTCATTGAATATTTGCCGCCGGGCGCTGATCTCTGATAATTTTGGGGCGTTTTATGGAGAAGCTTTTGCTGCAAATGGATGGCGAAACTTTGCCCCTATTGTAACTCCTGATAGCGTACACGTTGGTCCATTGGTAAGCTCACTTGCAGACTCATCCTATTTATGGGCTTATGGCTGCGGTGGCGGCTCATTCACAAGTGCCAGTGGGGTGGGCAGCACTACCGATTTTGCAGCCAATCCTGTAAACGGAATATTTATGATGCTGTTCGGTAGCTTTTTTGGCGATTGGAACACTCAAAACGATTTTTTGCGGGCGCCGCTTTGCGCTGCTACTCCTGCATTGACCAATTGTTGGGCGGGCAGGCCAAACTGGTTTTTTCACCACATGGCACTGGGTGCCAATATTGGCTATTCTGCATGGCTTACCCAAAACAACAATGGTATCTTATACATGCCTGGCGGCTATGGTACACAATATATACACGCCGCGCTGATGGGCGATCTCAGCTTGCGTACAGACTATATTAAACCACCATCCGGCCTCACGATACTCGCACCTCATGATAGCGGAGCATTTCTTTCCTGGACACCTTCGCCGGATACTGGTGTGCTGGGGTATTATGTATACCGGGCCGATAGTCTTTATGGATATTACCAGTTGCTTTCCGGTTTGATCAGCGGGACAACTTACCATGATACGACCGGGGTAAATAGTCTTAAGTTCTATATGGTTCGTCCCGAAAAGCTCCAGAATACACCATCCGGAGGCTATTATAACCTCGGTGTCGGCATTGCAGATACGGCCACGGTTACTTATCCCCCATTGTTTGTACAACAAGAAAAATCTTCTGTAATCAAATTGGTTGTTTACCCCAATCCGGCCACTACACAAGTCAATGCAGATTTTGAGGCAGACCTGCCGGGAGAGGCGCGTGTTTCTTTGATCAATAATTTTGGGCAAGTGGTCTTTGGTGGAACAAGGAAATTGAAACTGGGAGAAAATAAGTGGAGCATCAACGTCAGCAATCTTCCAACAGGTAGCTACCAGTTTGTCGTTCTGTTTGCGGGGCATGTTTTTTCACAGCAGTGGGTGAAGATCTAACCATTTTTGAATGCAAACTAATTTCAGGCATAATTTTTGTTGTAATTATCATATATATTGCAACTTCGAAATTATAATTAAAATCGGTAATGATAAATACGAAATCCATTGAATATTTTTTTTGCTTCCTTTTTTGCTTTTGTTTTAATGTGTTGTATATCTATGCTCAAGGTTCTTATCGGATACAAAATTCTCACGCCGGCTGCGGGATAGTTGCAACGATAGCTGGTGATGGTTCGGCCGGTTATGGCGGGGACGGAGGTTTCGCAGCAACCGCCCAATTAAACAATCCACAAGGAGTAGCAGTTGACGGAGCTGGTAATTTGTACATAGCAGACTATTTCAACATGCGGATAAGAAAGGTAACGCCCTCCGGTATCATTACAACCATAGCCGGCAATGGCGAATCCGGGTATTCCGGAGATGGATTTCCTGCAACAATGGCCCAAATTGGCTCACCTCAAAATATAGCCTGCGATGCGCATGGCAACATATATATATCTGATGTATTTAATGGCCGTATCAGGCTAGTTGATACCAACGGATTCATGCACACTTTTGCAGGAAATGGAACATGGGGCAATTCGGGGGACGGTGGTCCTGCCACAAATGCTGAATTTCAATTGCCAACGGCTATAGCTGTGGATAAGAAAGGCAATGTATATTTTTCTGATGAGGGCAACGGCAATATAAGAAAAATAAACACACATGGCATAATAACTACAATTGCGGGAACAGGAATGTCGGGTTACAGCGGAGATGGCGGCCCGGCGACAAACGCCGAAATAGACGTACCCTGGGGCATAAGTGTTGATGGCATTGGCAATGTATATGTCCCGATGATTCATTATAACACTATCCGGATGATTGACACTGCTGGTATTATCTGGACTATCATTGGCACAGGAGTTGCCGGGTACAGTGGAGATAGTGGGCCGGCATCGGCGGCAGAACTCAACTTTCCGGCTGGAATTTACGCAACAGATTCAGGGTATGTATATTTTTCCGATATGAATAATAATCGTATCAGGAAAGTTGATCCGCACCGCATCATTACAACAGTAGCGGGCAATGGTATGGCGGGTTACAGCGGCGATGGCGGTTTCCCAACTGCAGCTGAATTCAACAACCCACCAGAACTGGCAGTAGGCGACAACAACATATTATATATAGCCGATGCCAATAATCAGCGTATAAGAACTGTAGGCGATTGTGTCGGCATAAGCGATCCCACTGCAACATCATCAACTAATTGCAGCATTTACCCGAACCCTGGAAGCAGTGAATTTGTATTATTGTTCAACTCAAATCAAAATAGCCAGGTTGAACCATTAGAGTTATTGCTGACAGATTGCTTTGGTCGTACCATTTTTGCGAAAAACATAGCTGCTGTTGGAAATCAACTTCAGATTCCGCTTTCTTTACCCGGTCTGGATGCTGGTTTATATTACCTGCATATTTGGTCTTCTGGCCGGTTTGTTTCTACAAAATTGGTGGTAGAAAAATAGTCCTGACTGTCTGTTCGGTAATAAAATGAATACAATGAAAGATCGGAAACAGGTTATCAACGAACTGTCTGCGATATAGATTCTATTTTTTTTGGTACGGGTGTCTGGTTTTTAAAATGTGGTATCAGCACAAATGTGCCAACAACTATGAGTGAATGTGGCCAAACTGAGATTGATGGATGGGGAGTGCTATCTCTGGCTGGTGCTTGGATTGTAATAGGGGTATCGGTGACTGTTGCCGGTCCTTTTAAGAGTAACCAAAAAATCAAGCAGGAAATTGATGAGGTTATTTACGACGACAACCATATCAGAAGGATATGAAGTGCTGACAAAATAAAAAAACTCCCTTTTGGAAGGGAGTTTTTTATAAAAACCTGTTGCGCAAAAATTATTTTTTGTCAGCAGCTGGTTTTGCAGCTTCTTTCTTTGCAGCTGGCTTAGCTTTTTTCTCAGCCTTTGGAGCTGCTTCTTTAGCTTCAGCTTTCTTTTCAGTTTTTGCTTTAGCAGGTTTTTCTGCTTTCTTAGCGTCTTTTGCTTCTTGAGCGAAAGATAAAGTGCCAATCGTTGCGATGGCGATCACTGTAGTGAAAATTTTCTTCATTTTTTAAATTTTGGGCAAAGCTAACAACCTTTTTAAAAAGGAACAATTACATCTTCTAATTTTAAAGTTTTTTTAGTATTTTCCTGAATGTTTATTCTTATAGTACTAGTTATAAGTCTTCATTAAATCAACAAATAAGGATCATAAAATGTTTCCTTTTCTTAGCTCCTCCTTAGCGCTTTGGCAAATTAGTGTCATAATTTTTCTTTCAAAAAAGTTGTTTGGGTGAATGGGTTGTATTATCTTTGCGTCCCCGTTTTCGGATGGGTGTTG
>Ga0007870_1000401_pt1 | contig 14118 bp, 19 predicted proteins | sample CryBogCBH04Jul08_FD_71207 | JGI IMG/M metagenome (GOLD analysis project Ga0007870, IMG submission 71207) | Freshwater microbial communities from Crystal Bog, Wisconsin, USA - CBH04Jul08 | ecosystem: Environmental > Aquatic > Freshwater > Lake | place: Crystal Bog, Wisconsin, USA | collected...
ATCTTATGCAGTACTGCCTGAGCCAGGGCACTGCCAGCAGCTATCCTGACGGGTTCATTGCGCACATTATATAGTAGTAGTTGCAGTTCCCCTGTGAATCCAGAGTCCACAACTCCCACACTGTTAGCCAGGATCAGTCCCTTCTTAGATAGACTGGAGCGGGCATATATTCCCACCCATGAATCCTCAGGGGGAATCAGTATCAGTCCTGTGCGTGCACGATAGGGATCGCCATCCAGGTTGGGCGGCACCTCTATGTCATCACTGATATGTATATCGTAGCCGGCATCAGTAGGTAGCCCTGGCTGATGTAACTGCCTGTCAGGACAATGTGGCAGTCTGAGAAAACAAAATTGAGGCTTAGGTACGTAGGGATGGGGTGTATATTCACTGCCGTCCCAGAAGGCAGGATTACTGTGCGATAGGTATGACATCAGCGGAAATTTACCTCAGTTATCAGTACTCTGACATCACAGTCCCTGACATTGTTATTGCGTATGCAGAGACTGCGGGTCACATGGTTCTTATTGCCGGGTCGGGTGATCTCCTTGAATTCGACCAGCAGATCGAATGTAGGCAGTAGTGCATCCTTAGCCCCTCCTCCCACCAGATTGACGGCAGTCAGGAGATTAGATAGCTCCACAGTGATGGGTCTGACATTGCCCCTGATAGTCTCAATCAATACCTCCACATCCTTGACGAAGTTATTGGTATTGTGTAAGACCAGCCTGTCATCCCGGACACTCAGTGTCACAAACTCCCTGGCATCGTTCTTCATGTATTCCAGGGGCTCATGCAGGGATTCCCAGAGGATAGTGAAGCTGCCTGTAGAGGGGAGCGCCAGTAGCTTCTTGAAACCGCTCTTCTCATCCTCGACAAACTGCTGCGTACCCAGGATGGTCATGGAACGACCTGAGTTAGAGAGCTTGATTGCTCCCTTGGGAATCTGATAGCTATAGAAGATGCTGTAGTCAGCTGACGCAGACTTATAGTTGAAGGAACTGATAGCCTCAATGGGGAGATTACAGCTGAATGGCTGGAAGGTAGATTCAGTGGAGAACCTGTATTCCACCCAGCTGACATCGGTGAATCTACCGAAGATCTCTATGTCCTCATTAATTCCCTCCACCTGCAGGAACTTAGAGCGACTGCAGATAGTGCCTAACTTAGGCAGCAGGTAGTTGAAGTACTTATTCTCAGTGGAGAGTAGCTTAAATCCATTGTTGTTACCTATCAGTGCCGCCCCCTCAAATAGCTCCTGGTCAATAGCTATATGGGTTGATGTCTCCACATCGAAGCCGTTTTTCAGACGTACCTTGTAGTATATCTTCTCCCTGTCTGTTGTAACCTCCAGTGACTGCTTATCGCTGATCTTACTGGTCAGCTCGTAGAGGTCACGGGCTGTGACTATGACATGTCCTGTGGTAATCTTCTCCACAGGTACTGCGATATGAATTGAATGACTGCTGTTCTGCAGGGCAGTCAGCTTCAGGCAGTCAGGCTGATCGTCCTCACTGCCTGGCTGGATGGAGAGCTGAATACAGCTATTCCTCCCTGCCCCCAGTGGAGATAGCTTGGATGCCGCCTTAAGCCCGTCCTTAACGGCGGCTATGTAGGCTGATATCTGATCCTTATTTAACTTAAACGAAAATGCCATCAGGATTTACCGAGTTTATCAAAATTTATAATCAATCCCTCACCGTCTGGATCATCATCCTCACCAGACATGAAGTATCTGATGTCATCCTCAACGGATGTCAGCAGACTGTCTAGATCCACGGTCAACATCTGTCTGGATACTCTCAGGACATACACCATCAGGAAGTTGTCCTTATCGCCTGTGTCCTGTATCACCAGTTTCCCAGGCAGACAGCTCTGTGCCAGAGGTATCTGCTCTACTACCTTAGGCATCTGACCAGATGGCATCTCCTCACCGACTACCATACGTATTTCATACATATCTGACTGATCCTGAGTGATAGTGAAGACGCTATCGGAGGTAGAGATAGTCCAGGTACATTCCTCCCCTCCTATGTATACCAGCATCAGGGTGCGATCTGAGAAGAAATAGGAGTTGAGGATATTGTACTCATGAGTCAGGGACTTAATTAACTCGAAGGGATTGAGAGTCATAACATATGTAGGGAATATAACTACAGATATTATACCCTACATATGTCAATGCTCCCAATATCTATTCACCTTGACATCTACCCCGCTGGGGAATGATATATCTGGACGTTCTGGAAATGCCGCCCTGATGCCGCTGTCGAGAAGTTCACACATGGCATCCTGCATAGCCTTACGGGCAACCAGGACATAGCGTCTTGCCCTCTCTTCCTGGGGCCCGGTAGGTATCATCTCATCGACATGGATGCCTTCCTGAATCCGCATTCCCTTCTCTACCCGCTCAGTTATCTGCCAATCACCAGGCACATAGAGGTTAATCTCATCATGAACTGGTGGGCCTATCTGGGCAGGTATCTGTCCAGGATACTCAGCATCCAGCTCCATGAATTTCTCATCTATGTCTATCAGCGCCAGCTTGCACATCTGTGCACTGGTGGACTGAACCAGGGCATTGGCAGCCTTACGTCGGGTGCTCTCTTCATTCTCTACACCCTTGGCATTGGATTCAGCAACGAACATCAGCAGACCCTGCGGATTAACCACATACCCACAGGCACCACCATGGTTAGAGGCATTGGTCAGCCAGGCTCTCAGTTCAGGATATCCAGCGAAATAGAGATCGATGAACCTCTGTGCCTGACTCTCCTTGATACCCAGCTTCTCCGCCAGTGTGGGTGCAGCCATGCCGTAGATCAGGGCGAAATTGAGAATCTTCCCGATCTGCCTGGGCGACTTACCTCCAGGCGGTTTCTCATTGCCGAATATGCGTACCTCCTCAGGTGACATATCCTTCATCTGGGGGAACATATATGATGCAGCCATCAGATGTAGGTCAGTGCGGGGATTCTCTATGGGCTTGCCATCACGGAGAATCAACTCACCCTGGTCATTGAGCAGGTAGGGAGTCTCCTTCTTAGCCAGGAACACCTCCAGCATGGAGCGACAGCTGGACAATGCAGCCGCCACAGCCAGTTCCTGACCGCTGTAGTCGAGCGATGCCCAGACAGTTCCTGGCTTAGACCTGCAGCAGTACCTGATACTGACCTTCTGTTGAATGATATCGGTCATGCCCGGCTCTCCGATGGGTACTTATCACGTATTCGGGCAGATAGCCTACTGACTGGGATGATGGTGGTCTGATTGGAGATCTGCTGGGCATTACATACTGTCACTCCCTCAATTGCAGCCCTACCGCCGCTACTCATCCTGTCAGTGGCAGTGCCAATCTCATGGAAGGAGGCATGCATGCAGCCTGTGGTGGGATGGAGCATATTCTCATAGCCCATGGAAATCAGCTTGGCAGCCTTCTTATACTGCAGTAGGTTATCTATCAGCTTAATGTTGAAGGAGAGGTCATAGACCCACTCATCTGATTCCGTGCTGTCGGATGATTCAGTCTCCTCACTGCTCTGCTCCCTCAGCTCCTTCAGCACCTCCTCCAGTGTTCCTGCCTGCAGGTCGGTCAGTGGACTGCCCCCATGGCGGTTGAGTAGGCTGGATATATGCTTAACCAGCTGCTTGGGATTGTTGAGGAGCTTGCGGCTGTCTTCAGAGACAACTATATTGCCTGTCAGGGGATTGTTCTGATAGCCCAGGTTGAGCATCATGACCAGCTCATTGATCTTATCCTGGACTAGATCCCTGTTAGCCTCAAGATATGCATCCATGGCACTCCTGTCTACAGCGATGCCATTATATTCAACCTTAGCCAGGACATCTGCTGCTCGTTCATCTATCTGATGGGAACGTGCCATGCCATATCCTGACACCTGATCTGGGGCGGCACCGCTATCAGCTCTCAGGGGGGCATATAGTACGGTCTTCATCTGCCGATAGCATTCCAGCAGCAGTGAGCCTGGTCTATCTGGATGACCTACATCCAGGGCGGCATACTCCAGCTGTGACTGAGACAATGTACCTCCCCAGTCGCTGCTCTGTTCAGTCTTATCCACCGGTATGTCCATCAGATTGAGCATCATCGCCTTGAGATTAAACTTACGGGTACGTGCGCTGGTGAATCCGGTAGCCACCCCGATCAGCTTATACATCAGCATTGTGCAGTGACAGTCCCTGAGCCAGACACCGTAGTTAGACCTTATCATCTTCATGTCGAACTTCTTATTATGCATGACCTTGGTCAGACCAGGACGCTGTAGTGCCTCGATGGCTGGCATGAGATCCAGGACATGACTGTCCAGTAGGACTGGTACGCCAGTGGGACTACCTATCTGCAGTAGTCTGATCCTGGCATTGAATGTATCTAGACCAGTGAAACGCGGGTCAGGAGAATAGGTCTCCGTGTCGACCGCCAGCAGACGGTTGGAGCTGATCATCTCCAGTGCCGCCTCCATGTCATTCAGTATGTACTCCACCTATCCCTCCAGGCTGACGGGAGTGGCAGCAGTGAAGTCCAATGTACGATCCTTATTACCCGTGCTGACCTCTGAGAGAGAACTGTAGGGATTCTCCAGGGGAACTCTGACACTTACTGTGGGGGCGGCGCCGCCCACCAACAGAGAACTGGCCTGAGCCAGCGGGGTAGAGACTTCCTGGAGTAGTTCTCTGATTTCCTTGATTTCAGCCAGGTCTTCCTGCAGACGAGTAATCAGCTCATCAATTGTCATTTTTCTGAGGTTCTTGCGCATCTATCTTCTCCTTAAGTTCCGTTATCCAGCCTCTCTCTATGATTGCAGTGCGCAGGGAATCGAATCCCTGGCACTTGAAATCGCCATAGGTATACCAGGCGCCGCCCTTACTGATGATCTGATACCTGACGGCATACTCTATCAGATCTGTGGCAGCATCTACGCCATAGTCACTGCCTGTGGAATCCTCCGAGGGCAGGAATATGGTGATATCTGCCTTCCTGAAGGGCATACCTATCTTATTCTTCTCCATCTTCACAGTACTGATAATGCCGTATGGTTCCCCACTCTTACGGAGCAGGGTTTCCTTCTTGGTAACGCTGATACGCTGCGAGGCATAGAACTTCAGGGCATTACCGCCAGCAGTATCCTTAGTGGGGCCATAGCCACCCAGATTGGCTGCCCTGACCTGATTGATGAAGAGGATGGTGGTGCCAGATTCCGCACAGCCTGGGACTATCTGCTTGAGTCCGGTGCTCATGAGACGAGCTAGGGAGGCTACTGTATTCTCACCTATCTCCTTCTCCATCTCCTGATTGGTGGTCAGTGCTGCCACACTGTCTACCACTATCAGCTCTATGCCACTGGTGACGATATCCTTCAGGATATTGAGCACTGTCTCAGCGCTATTGCTCTCCAGCAGCAGTAACTTCTCAGTGTCTATACCGAGTAGCTGCGCATAGTGTGGATTGAAGGCACTCTCAGCATCTACCAGAGCGCAGGTACGTCCCAGCTGCTGATAGAGCTTGATGAAGTACATAGCCAGGGTGGTCTTACCACTACTGAACTGACCATATACCTCTATGATGCGTCCCCTGGGAATTCCACCACCGAGTGCCATGTCCAGCCCCGGCATCAGCGTGCTGGTGACCTCTATGGGCGATGGCGACTGTCCCAGTCCAGTATAATTCTCACCTAGAGTCTTACGCAGTCGTTTCTCCAGGTCTAGTAGCGATTGATCGTCCATTAGGTATCCAGATTCGTATTACCGACTAACTTAATTAATCTCTTACTGAGGTTAGGTCTGATCTTAATCTCGACCTTCCTGGCAGCCTGAGCTGCCGTCAGTCCCCTCAGATTCCAGCGATATGCCTCAGCCAGCCACTTAGGACTGCCCATGAGACTTTTATATTCATCTATAATCCTCCTATCGTCAGGCAGCACCAGCGCTCTGAGCTCATCTATACTGTATTTGCCATAGATATCTCTGGTGCCGCCATGTACCTTCAGCCTGTGCAGCTCGAAGTCTGAGAGCTCATGAGTCTTAGCTCGCTCCAGGATGAGAGCCAGGCTCTCCTGATTGGACATGGGTCGATGTAGTTGAATCAGATATGGGTCATCCCTCTCCACATTGACTGTGAGTCTGGACTGAGCCATCGCATTCAGCCTGTCATCATTATAGATTATATAGCGGATATGTCGGGGCTGATGCAATAAGTAGGCAGCCTCATAATATGTCTCTACGAGGGGGGTATCTATGGGACTGCCCTGACAGTACTGAGCCTCCAGTACCGGTGGTAGGCTGATACTGGCTGTACCGCCCTGTTCCACGAGATGTAGCGCCAATACCAGTCCCAGCCAGGCAGGTTCATTCTGGAAATAGACGCGCTCTATGTATTCATCGTATATTCTCATCCCATCGCTCACCAGTGCCAGTCCACTCTGACCATCGCTGGCACCGCAGCTGACTATCAGTTGCTGCATAGCAGTTCCCTGAATAACTCGATGGGCATGGTGACCAATGTACCTGCCGGGCTGACCACTATGAAGATATCTGCTCCCTGGGTGACTGCCTTACTCCATTCACCTGATGTGGGCCCCGGTGTGCCCTTGGTTCTGTTCTTATGTTCAATATAGTGCAGGGTACCATTGATCATTATATGTCCATCCCCATCTCCCAGCACTGCCCCACTGCCTGGAGTGGACTTGGCACCTATGGAACTCAGACTGCGGCGCTCAGACCTACGACCAGTGCGGCTATTGATAGACTGCTGGGTACGGCGGCGCTGTTCACGCTCCCTGCGTTCTGCTCTCTTCCTCTCACGTTCGACATCCAGTAGGTATGGATGTCGACCCATGTTCATTATGGGTCGATACAGCATCTCCTCACCGCCGCAGACTAGGCAGTCTGGGCAGCTCTGCGGGAACGCCTTGCAGTTGTTCTGGTATTGGAGGGGGCAGTTATGGTCATTGAGCATACAGTTCCCTTATTGCTATAGGTATTGATATCGACATTTTCATAGCTGAGGAAACGATACTGTCCATACACGGGGGTGGGCTTGTGACCGCGCAGCGATGCCACCTCCGATGCAGCTACGTTCCAGGGATCATGTATTATCAGGAATTCATCTGAATAGCCGACAGCCAGTATATAGTGTGTCCTCTCCTCTATCCTCAGGGCGCATAGTACCGGTGCCGCCCTCAGTGCCTCCCTGAGGTCAGGATAGCTCATAGACAGATCCATATCACACTGCAGTCCAGCAGCTGCCACAGCAGACATGATAGTCAGCGGATTAGTCAGCTCAGGCACAGAACCAATGCTGGCATGATGGTAGCCATTGAGCATGGTCAGACAGGCATTGATTCCACTCTTCCCCGTGTCCTTAATATCCTCATAGGTAGTGGTGAAGGGTACCAGGTGATAGTGATAGTCATTACGCAGTACGAATGGTATATCAGTGGCTATCAGTCCCTGATACCCATCCATGGATACCCAGGTGTACATGCCCTCCTCAGAATAGCTATGGAGTTCATAGATGCCAGCATCCATCTTGCCAACTTCATGACCCCTCTCATCTACTAGTCTGGTATTATTCCTGATGGCAATATGCATAATGAAATATAGTTTCCTAGTACAACTATCTGTAACCGACACCAATGCCAACTATCTGGTGCAGAAGAGTCAGTCTACCACTACTCTATCAGCCTCCACATCTCCGCTACTAGGCACTGGGAAGGTCTATAACTATCAGAAACGTATTGCAGCAGGTAACAGCGTCACCTTCTGGTCATACGTGCCTGGAGGTAATCCAGCTCCCACAGTGCCGCCCAATGCCAATATACTCAATCTGAATGATATCAAGCAGATGCAGATTAACTCAGATAATCCAGTGGTGCTCACCTTCGGCAGTACCTCAGGGGCATCCGCTGTCAGCTTCAATATCACCTACATGTGCCTGGACTTCCCCACCATCAATGCCAGTCCCCTGATATTCACCCTGTCCATTCCCGCAGTTGCCAATGGAGTCACCCAGACCACTGCTGATGTTCAGGTAACCATACTGGGCAGGGAGTACCCATACAGCGCCAGCTAGACCTCTACGTCTACGCTGCCGACATAGAGACGTTCCTCGCCCAGATGCACATAGATGTTACTGACATAGGGCTTATGGTCTCTGGGAATACTGAGCTCTATATCTATCTCCTGTCCTGGCTCTATGAACCAGTTATTGTATTCATGCTCACCTACAACGCGCAGGCGCTTGTTCCCTGGATTGAACACTCTGAGACAGTATTTCTTCATCAACCGCACCCGTTAGACTGATGAGACAGACTAACAGACGCAGGGATAATAACAGTATGCGACTATCCAGTCTGAGCCAGTATTCTCAGTTCCACTGCCAGTCTCTCCAGGAATGAGTCAGGCAGACCCATCTCCAGACAGCCGGCAATGTTGATCAGTATCAGCAGGGAGAGATCCTCACCGGGGGCGGTACGGTAGACTATCCAGTCCCTCCAGGCGGCGCCGCCCCAATTCATACTGCCGACAACCAGTCTGTAGTCAGGAGTATCCCTCCTCTCAGGATCAGTAGATAGCCCATATGCCACAGCTGCAGCAAGACGCTGGAGACTGGAGCAGTGCTGTATGTAGCTGTCCAGCTGTACCTGACGGAAACGCAGATTCTGCAGTGCACCGCTCTGGGCTGCCCTATATTCCGTAACAGTCGATTGGACTCTTAATTGCCTTCTCTGATTCTGAACTGCCGATTGGATTGGCACAGCGGGCTTTCTTATCTGGGTCATTCTGTATATATTGACAGATACGGGCATATGCCCTGGCTGGCGTTCCTGGAGCTCCACTGCTGAAGTGACAGACCGTGACACCCCCTACGTCCTCCAGGTGGAGTTGGCAGACGGTGCAGCAGTATTTCCTAGACAACTGTATCTGCGGGATTGATTCCGACATCGGGCTCCAGGGTGGTTAGGCTGAGTAGCTTACGGGTATATTCATGTGCTGCTCTCTGGGCAACACCGTATACAGTGGGTGCATTACTCTCATGCCATGCCACTGCCTGTGCCCAGGTCATATGGGGGGCAATGTTGAGTATATCCTGAACTGTGATTTTGACCATTAGAAGGTGAGGGGACTCTTACCCCAGTACTTACCGCGATACCATCTGGCTACACCAGGTAACCAGGCCTCGAAGTGCGGGAACATGAGATCGCATAGTATTCTAATCTCATACTGCGCATCTGCAGCAGTGCGCATATTGAAGAAATGCATCAGTCCCCTGGCATTGGTGCTGAACACGTAGTTCTGTCGTATGTTCTGTGGCAGTATATCTCTGGCATGTTCAGGTGCGTATCCCTGCTCAATATGCCTCTTATACTGCATGGCGGCATTCATACAGCCCTGCATGTCCTCAGCCCTGGTACGACTGTCGTAGGTATAGTTATTACCCTGGCGATCCCTGTAGTCGCCCTCCGCCCTGAAATAGAATACCTCTTCAATGGGCAGGTCTAGATTAGCTACCTGTATCACCCTCTCCCCTGTGTAGCGCTGTGACTGCACATCGAATGACCAGGGTACGCGATGAGTTCTGTGCTGCATGGCGACATTATGTGGGAATCCAGATGTAGCCATCACAATATGGGCATGTTCCAGGGGGCCTGAGTGGGGTCTGTGGTTATGCATCAGATGTTTGAGGATCAGTTTCTCAGCCCTGGACTCATCAGGCCACTTCCCTGCCATCCATTCATCATAGATGTAGCCCTCGCTGTAGTCACAGTGAGCAGCAGACCAGATGACACTGGCAGGATTGGGAGTGGCTGAGAGGGTATCTACCCTGAAGAATGAGTCTACATTGAAGGGGTTAGCGGTGGGGTGCACAGGCATCTAGGGGGACTAGGGTGAGTATTAGGACGGTGAGCGGTATTACTATTGCGAACAGGAACAGCTGAAACGTTCTGATATGTCTATACATTTTTATGGAAGGTATCAATGAGAACAAATATCAGCCTGAAGACAACGAGAAAGTAGGCAAAACAGAGCAGAAGCTGAAAGAAGTACAGGTTGGCCATAGTTACTCCCTGTTCATACATATTGTGTGAACCAGGAGTGCAGATACTGACGCAGTGCCCAGGAAAAATGTCACCTGCATCTCCCGACTGTAATGATTTGAAGTATAAAATAAGGCTGCGAGGTAGAAAACTACACTGGCAGCCAGACTTACTATTGAGGAATTAGACATATAGAGTATCATCCACATGGAGCTATACCCTACAAGTCTACCACATATCTATTCGTATCGGTCTAGTATCTCAGGTATGATCCCATTGCGGACAATGTCCTCACGGGAAAACTGAATCAAGCCGACCTGAGACAAACCCTTCAGGCGAGTCATGGCATCCGCTAGTCCATTACTTTGCCGTAACTCAGTCTTGGTGTCACACTGATTGGGATCTCCGCATATCGCCATATGGCAGTTCTGACCAGTACGAGTCAGTATGGTCTTGACATCTGCTGGGGTGACATTCTGGGTCTCATCGAAGATAGCCATGCAGTTATTCAGGGAGCGTCCCCTCAGGTCTTCCAGCAGCATCACCTCAATGGTCTTCTTCTCCAGGTGATAGATGGCTGTCTGCCTACTCATGAACACCACCAGGTTATCCAGAATAGGGCCTATGAGAGGCCATGCCTTCTCCAGCGCAGAACCTGGCAGGTACCCGCGTCCTCTCTGCCCGACCATTCCCACGTCTGGCTTGGTGTATATGATTTGCTCGATCTTACCCTTGGACAATAGTTCAAACCCCAGGTACAGGGGAAGAAGTGTCTTCCCACATCCTGGGGGCGCTGATGCTACGGTTATTAGATTGTTCAGTAGAGAGTACATATACTCTCGTTGCTTGGGATTCTGGGGATGTATCCGGTCGTATTTCCATATGTCGTGAACGGCTGCGGCGGCTAATTGCGCTGGAGATGGTTCTGGAACTGGTCTACCTTTAGCTCTTCCCATGTATATGTATGGTGTCAACAAGGCTAGTCTAGCTCATCTGTATTGCTGAGCTGTAGGCTTGCACATATACTGATAGGCTGTTACAGCTATAGTCTGATACATCTGCCTAGAAATCTATGACATTACCCTCTATCACCTACCGTCAGGACAATGGCGCTCCGCTGACTATCACCCAGTTCGATGACAATATCACAGCACTCAGGGATCGCTCCAACCACACAGGTACCCAGACCTCTGCCACCATCAGTGATCTCTCATCCGTTGTTGCGAACTTCAGCTACATCACCACAATGCAGAGTAGCCTGACTACCCTGCAGAATCAGCTGAACCAGCTCAGCACCGATATATTGTCCAACTCAGGTATCGCTACCCAGTTCAGCAATATCAATACCCAGTTCAGCAATATCAATACGACCCTGACCACCACCCAGGCCAGCCTGGCTAACCTGAAGACACTGATCACTCAGCTGCAGCAGTTCCAGGCCAACATCACCTCAGGCATCAATGGCGGTACATACTAGCCTTCACATGAGCTACATTCCGCAGACGGTGCCGCCACCTCATTGGGAGCGAAGTACCTGACCAGATCACTATAGCCTCCGATATGTCTACCTCCCAGGTAGATCTGAGGCACAGTACCCTCAGGTTGGTGGGTATACTGGACACCATACCCATGGGATTCCAGCAACTCCAGTGCCTGCCTGCAGTAGGGGCAGTCATCCCTGCCGTAGACCACAGCCTCCAGCCTGGTGATATTGGATGAGCGATTGACACTGCTGGTACTGCGCACATAGTAGAGGGCAGTGACACCCTGCTTCCATGCCTGCAGATGCATTCTGGCGAATTCAGTGGCATCCACATCATGTTCCACGAACAGATTGAGGGACTGTCCCTGGTCTATATAGCGCTGACGGGCAGCAGCCAGTCTGACTATGTCCAGCTGGTCTATCTCCCTGGCAGTGAGGTAGATCCGCTTGTCATGGTCACTGAGGAAATCCAGATGCTGTACACTGCCCATGTTGGAATGGATACTGCTCCAGACATCATCAGTATCTCTGTCCATGTCTGCCAGCAGGGACTGCAGGTTGGTGTTCTTACGGATATAGTTACCGGATGCCATCTTCCCTGTGTAGTAGTTGGCAGTGGCAGGCTCTATTCCCTGGGTATTGGCTCCTGCTATGACTGAGTTAGTCATGGTCGGAGCGATGGCGGTACGGTGAGTATGGCGCATACCCGTACCCCTACACCAGAGAGGTTCACCCAGCCTGATTGCCAGTTCACGCGATGCGGTATCTGCCTGCCACTGGATCTGACTGAATATCTCCCTGTTGAGTTCATCACTGGCACTGAAGGGAATACCCCTCTTCTGACAGAGGGAGGCGTAGCCCATAACCCCCAGACCGATGGCACGTCCCTTGATGGCACTGTTGAGGGCCCTCTGCATGATTTCACGGCGCCGCCTATTCCCCAGTCCCTTGACTGAGTCTATGAAACCCGTGCAGACTGCCTCCAGCATATAGATTCCCAGTTCAACTACCGATAGTCCTGTATTGGGGGAGCGCATATCCTTCCAGATATCCCACTTATCCAGGTTGAGTGAGCTGAGAATACAGACCAGGGTGTGGTCTTCATCAGTATGCAGGAGTATCTCACTGCAGAGATTACTGGTATGTACCCTCAGTCCATTATTGACATAGCCCTCAGGACGTAGTCTATTGACAGTATCTATGAAGATGAGGTAGGGACTACCCGTGGTCAGACGGGTCTTCAGTATCTTATCCCAGAGGAGTACCGTATTCTCATCCCCAGCTATCAGTCTCTCTATGAAACTATCGGGCACAGTCAGTGCTATATTCTGCTTTAGCTTACTGGCAGGGTCTCCCTGGAGCTCATTACGAGATTCCAGCAGTGCCCAGACATCCGGATGATCCACAGGGAGATAGTGTGCTGCAGACCCCCTGCGTACCCCTCCCTGATTGGTAGCCGATACAGCCTTATCGAATATGCTCGCCCAGGGTATGACTCCATTGGATGTCCCGCTGTCTGAGAAGGCGGCGCCGCTCCCCCTGACATCTCCGTAGTAGATACCCACTCCTCCGCCATACTTACTCAGTAGACCGAGTTCAGTTACAGAATCGTAGATGCCCTCTATGGTGTCAGGTACATGGACTGTGAAACAGGAGACAGGGAATCCCCTGCCGGCATTGAAATTAGCTGCCACTGGTGTGGCCAGTCCGATGAAGCCCTGCCAGAGACAGGTGAATATATCCTGACCCAGCCCATCCAGACGGAATCCTATCTTCTCCTCAACTCCAGTTGCCACACGGGTGAACATACCCCTGACAGTCTCACCTGGCAGTAGGTGTTTATCTCTGATAGAGAGATAGCCCTCCAGTGTGAACCACTGTGGAGCCTCTCCTCTGTCCTTCAGTTCATCCAGTTCCTGCTGATATTGTTCTTGCATTATTTTAATAGATCTGCGTAGTTAACCTTAGTGAAGTTCTGATCTGCCTTGGAGCTATATTCATGGGCATTCTTCCCATGGAAGAAATCACCCAGGGTGAGTCCCTCAGTATCGCTGTAGAACCATCTGCTGACACTGGCAGCAGCCTCAGTGTCTACCTTGAATATGCGCTTGAGTCCCAGTTCAGATAGTTTCAGATTGGCCCTGTCCAGAATGAAACTGTAGATGGCATGCTTACTGATGGAGGGCAGATCCCCCTCCTCGAATATTCCATTGATAAATGACTCCTCATAGGAGACTATAGACCTGGCAGCATCATAGATCCTCTTCTTCTGACCATCTGTCAGCCCGCCCAGCTCAGCAGCTAGTTCCTGGAACAGCCTGATACCAGCGGCACTGTGATAGCGCTCCTCACTGATAGACCAGCCTAGTATCTTCCCCAGTCCTGGGAGCTTATCTACCCCAGGCTGACAGAAGGACATCAGGACAGCGAAGGAACTGTAGAGTGAGACTCCCTCAATCAGTCCACTGAATGTAGCCAGACTGGTCAGCAGGTCGCTGTCTCCATGCTCATAGTTGAGTACTGATTCCACACGGGCAATGGCATCCGCATCACCCTGGAACATCTTATACTCATCCAGTC
>Ga0007870_1000403_pt1 | contig 14107 bp, 13 predicted proteins | sample CryBogCBH04Jul08_FD_71207 | JGI IMG/M metagenome (GOLD analysis project Ga0007870, IMG submission 71207) | Freshwater microbial communities from Crystal Bog, Wisconsin, USA - CBH04Jul08 | ecosystem: Environmental > Aquatic > Freshwater > Lake | place: Crystal Bog, Wisconsin, USA | collected...
CATTATAGGTACAATAGACGTAATAATTTATCTACAATATTTCATGGATTAATTGAAAGAATGGTACAATATGAACCCAAAAGACTATAGATTTTATGCGACCTAAGCGTATATACCTATCCCGGCGATACGGTCATGGATTTTGCAGTAACCAATACGTGTTTCTACAAAATAAACCGCAAAGACTCGGTAAGCAAACACTATCTCTACAAGACGCCGCGCGCGGGAGAATACCGTACAGGTTTTATTGAGGGTGCCGACTTTGATGAAAAACGGGGTGTTTATGCCTCATTAATACAATACAATAAAGACACCCATGTTTCGCTCTGCATGACCTGGACGAAACTGGACTAAGGCGCTCATTTTGATAAATAATTGCCTTCATTTTTTCAAAATGGAAATCATCAACTTTTCGCCAATTTCGCGCCATCAGAAAAATGTGAAAATTGCGTTAACCCAAACTTACAGACATTTCTCCAGAAAGCAATGTAACTAACTATAATCCAATCATAGTGTATTGATTATTTTATGGTTGTCCATGACATAAAATTTAATTTTTAGTATAACCATTCCTATCGACACGAATACCCTGGCAAAACAGCGCATCAAAAGCGGTTTTTACGTTTTCATAACAGCCCAATAACTAAACCGGCATGATATTCGCACATCTTATTTACGTAAGATCATAAAAGATCCCAGAAAAGAAAATGAAAGGTCCCGACAGAAGTCGCAGTTACATACCAGAATTACAACCGGCCGAAATTAGCGCTGTAAGCAATAAAATTGCTTTATTCCCCGAAAACACACCACTGGCTTTGCCGGATTTTACAATAGAAATTGCTAATATAAGTCATATATTCTGGGCACAGGAAATTTGCGATGAGATGTATTCATCAGCCATTGCCCGCAGCACCGGCATATCAAAAAGATCACCCTATGATCTGCAAAAAAAGATGATTGCGGGAGAGGCCGTTATAGCTTTCGCACCCGATGGTCGCTGGGCAGGGTTTTCATACATTTCCGCCTGGGAAGACGGCAAATTCGTTTCCAACTCGGGTATGATTGTAGCCCCTGAATTCAGGAAGTCAGGTATTGCCAAAAAAATCAAACACATGATTTTTGAATTGAGCCGTACATCCTATCCCAATGCCAAAATATTTAGTCTCACCACCGGAGCGGCAATCATGAAAATGAACCATGATCTGGGCTTTGCACCGGTTGTTTATTCGGAATTGCCCCAGGACGACGGCTTTTGGGAAGGCTGCAAATCTTGCGTCAACTGCCCGATCCTGATAAGCAAAGGAAGGAAAAACTGTCTCTGCACAGCCATGCTTTTTGATCCGAAAGTACCGGAACCAACAGAAAAATAAAAATAACAAAAAATAATTAATAAATATTTTAATCCCAGAGGGATTACATGTTTATAGCTTTTTCGCAATATTTTGTTTCGATGCCAGCGGCATCGCATGTTGCATACGTTCTTTGTAACACAAGTTATTGCTGGCTATCCTTGTAAATGGCAGGGATCGATCCATGATAAAAATTAATTACATAGCTGAAAGATTCTGATTCCTTGCTATCTTTACAGACAGATTGATTGCAAATGCCTACATTATATTTACACAACTTCAAGGGATTCAAAAATACCTTCTTACCACTTAAAAATATGAATTTTTTTGTGGGTGAGAATAGTACAGGTAAGACTTCGGTGATGAAGTTGATTAATTTGTTTTCACAGCCTTTGTACTCTACATCCGGTGAATTTGATTTCAATGCTCCAAACATTGTCATGGGATATTTTGAAGAGATTGCAAATTTTGGAGAGGACTTTTTTGAAATAGGAATCGAAAACGATAGTTCGAATTCGGAAATAAAGTTTCTAAAACTTCATTTCATCAACAATAAAGGCATTCCATTTTTGAACGGTGTTAGTATTTTCAACCATAATATTGATATTGAAATTAAAATTGTGGAAATTGATAAACAAGCAAGTGAATTGTTTGATATTGGATATCGTTATAGCCTTAGTCATCTCGAAACAGATACTCAATTCGAATTTAGCACGTTTGAGGAATGGGTGAAGAATGACGAATTGCAGAAAAGTAATTTTAACCCTATTGGTAAAAGCAATTTTTCATCAGCATCTATTGTTAGAAATTTGATTCGAATGATCAGATCTATAATTACGTCAAATAAATTGATTGCAAACGAATTGAGCACATTAGAACTATTAGATTTTACTCCTTTTGCAGAGCTCAAATGGTTTGCGCCGATAAGAACAGAACCTAAACGAACCTATGACAACTACGTAAAAACTTTTCGTTCTGACGGAGAACATACACCATATCTATTAAAGGAACTTTTGGAATTGGAAAATTTAGACCATAATAAAATTAATAACAATATTGAAATATTCGGTAAAGAAAGCGGACTATACGAAAAAATAGAAATTCTTTCCTATGGAGATACTTCTACTGCACCATTTGAAATCAGATTTTTGGTAAATGGTCATCCTTTAAAAATCACCAATTTAGGTTATGGAGTATCGCAAATTATTCCAATCATTATAGAAATAGTTTCACGTCCACCTGGTGAGTGGTTTGCTATACAGCAACCTGAAATTCATTTGCATCCCAGGGCACAGGCTGCGTTTGGGGAATTTGTTTATGCATACACAACTGTCGGAAACAATTTTATCATAGAGACTCACAGCGACTATCTAATAGATCGCTATCGATTATGCCTAAACAAACAAGCAAACAGATCGGCGGAAAATCAAAAAAAATTTGATAGCCAGATCGTTTTTTTCAAACAAACACTCGATGGCAACGAATTGATCATTATCCCAATAAATGAAGACGGTTCTTACCCTGAAGACCAGCCAAAAGAATTCAGGGAATTTTTTATTAAAGAACAATTAGACCTTTTAAGCATCTGATAGTCATGTGCATAGTCATTGATACCAACACTTTTGCTTCAGTTTTTGATTCAAAATCAACCAATCATTCAGAATTCAAAGATGTTTTGACCTGGATTGTTGAGGGCAAAGGCACTTTGGTTTTTGGAGGTTCGAAATATAAAAAGGAAATCCCGCCAAAATATCTACCATTTTTTAGTGAGCTGAACAAACGCCGCAAAACATGCAAAGTGCCCGATATTGACGTAGATAAGGAAGAAATTGTGGTTTCAGGTTTGATACAACATCCGGATTTCGACGACCCGCATCTTGTAGCTATCTTAAGGCTATCTGGTTGCAAACTCATTTGTTCTCTGGATGAACGGGCCTATCCGTTTTTTCATCACGAATTATTTTTTAAACCGGCAAGAGTTCGTCCAAAGATTTATTGTAGTAGCAGAAACAGGGATTTGTTATGTGATGAGAACATTGCAGATTTTTGCAAACCGGCAAAAGTTTTGAATAAAAACGAAAAAGAAAATTTATCAATATAATGTAATTCGTCCATCAATACTAAATGAACAACAAAAATACCATCCGCGCAGGCATCATCGGCGGCGCTGGTTATACCGGCGGCGAAATGTCTAGGATTTTGCTCAATCATCCCCACGTAGACATAGCTTTTGTGCACAGCCGCAGCAATGCGGGCCAGCCGGTTAGCAAAGTGCATAATGATTTGCTGGGCGAAACGGAAATATTGTTTACCTCTGAGCTGCAAGACGATGTTGATGTCCTTTTTCTATGCCTCGGGCATGGCGAATCCAAATCTTTTTTGCAGCAAAACCGGATAAGCGATGCAACCAAAATTGTCGACTTATCCCAGGATTTTAGATTGAGCCAAAATGCTATACTTGGCAATAAAAAATTTGTTTACGGGCTGCCCGAGGCTTTCCGGAACGAAATAAAAAATGCACAAAACATTGCCAATCCCGGCTGTTTTGCTACCGCAATCCAGTTGGGCTTGCTGCCGCTTGCGAGTGCGGGTTTGCTCAATGAAGTGCATACCACGGGCATCACCGGTTCCACCGGCGCGGGACAAAAGCTACAGGACACTTCTCATTTTTCCTGGCGCGTGAACAACATACAGGCTTACAAAACACTGGAGCACCAGCATCTTAACGAGATCAGGCAAACCCTTCTCGCGCTACAACCCGGTTTCGAAACGCTCAATTTCGTGCCCTGGCGGGGCGATTTTGCGAGAGGCATTTTTGTAACATCCTACACAAAATCGGGTCTTAGTATTGATGAAGCATACGATATTTATAACAAGTATTACGAAAACCATCCGTTCACACTTGTGAGCCGGGAAATGATAGATCTGAAACAGGTTGTAAACACCAACAAGTGTGTGCTGCACCTCGAAAAAATAGGAAGCCAATTAATCATTCACTCTGCAATCGACAATCTCCTGAAAGGTGCATCAGGACAAGCGGTCCAGAACATGAACCTGTTATTTGGCTTCGACGAAACAGAGGGATTGAAACTCAAAGCAAATGCATTTTAATTATTCAATAAAACCTATCGTAATATAGTGGCTACTTTGCGTTCTTTGCGCCTTTGCGTGAACTTTTTTTGCGGTCTTTGCTTGAACCACGAAACACAAAACTTCCCGCAGAGAAGCATAATCCGAAAACTTTGTGTAACTCTGTGTCCAACTCTGTGGTTAATCTTTATGCCCCCCTCGTTTAATTGATCAGTTCTTACCCCATTAAAATAAAATAATAATTATAATTTATGAAACTATTCGACGTTTATCCAATCAACGATATCACCATCACCCGTGGTCAGGGCTCCTGGGTTTGGGACGATAAAGACAATAAATACCTCGATTTTTATGGCGGTCATGCCGTCATCTCAATCGGCCATACACATCCGCACTATGTGCACAGGCTCACCGAACAACTGAACCACATTGGCTTTTATTCCAATTCGATCAGAATCCCCCAACAGCAGCAACTGGCAGACTTATTGGGCAAGGCCACCGGGCTGGACGATTACCAATTGTTCCTCTGCAATTCCGGAGCTGAGGCCAATGAAAACGCCATGAAGCTGGCTTCTTTTCACACAGGCAGATCAAAGATTATCGCCTTTTCAAAATCTTTCCATGGCAGAACCTCACTCGCAGTTGCCGCCACCGATACGCCTTCTATCGTAGCGCCAGTAAATAAAACCGACAATGTAGTTTTCCTGGAGTTCAACAATGCCGCCACGCTGGTAGAATATTTCCAGAAACATGGCGACCAGATAGCAGGCGTTATCATCGAAGGGATACAGGGCGTGGGCGGTATCAACTTGGCATCCGACGAGTTCCTGCAGGCAATAAGGATTTTGTGCGATCAGTATGGCGCAATATTCATTGCCGACAGCGTGCAATGCGGCTATGGCCGTACCGGCAAGTTTTTTTCGCATGACTTCTCCGGCGTGAAAGCTGATATTTACTCTATGGCTAAAGGCATGGGCAATGGCTTTCCTATCGGTGGCATCATCATTGCGCCCCATATCGCCCCGAAATACGGAATGTTGGGCACCACCTTCGGCGGCAATCACCTGGCATGTGCGGCAGCTATAGCAGTGCTTGAAGTGATGCAATCCGAATCACTGATGGATAATGCCAGTAGCATGGGCGAATATTTACAGGCACATCTATCGCAAATCCCGCACATACACAATGTGCGCGGTCGCGGCCTGATGATTGGTTTTGAACCAGCAGAACCGTTTGGAGATATGCGCAAACGATTGCTCAATGAATGCAGAATATTTACCGGTGAAGCCAAACCTAACACAATCAGGTTGTTACCCGCATTGAATATCGGCAAAGACGAGGCTGACGTATTGCTGGACGCAATCAGGAAAATTGTAGCCTGAACACCCTTTTTAAAATCAGCCAAACTTGAAACCATACATGCAGTTATCTGTAATAAAAATAGGCGGCAACATTATCGACGACCCAGAAAAACTATCGGTTTTTCTTCAAAATTTCACCGACATCCAAGGCCCTAAAATTCTGGTACACGGCGGCGGTAAGGTAGCCACCGAAATAGGACTGAAACTGGGCATCGAGCCTCGCTATGTAAATGGCCGACGCATAACCGACAAACAAACGCTGGACCTCGTGACTATGGTTTATGGCGGCCTGATCAACAAACAAATTGTAGCAGCCCTGCAAGCCCACCAATGCAATGCCGTGGGGCTCACCGGCGCCGATGGCAATGTACTGCCTGCCATGAAGCGGCCAGTCATTGAAATAGACTATGGGTACGTTGGAGATGTGGTAAACAAAGACATAAACCATCAATTTGTAGCACAGCTTTTAAACATGGGCATGACGCCAGTTTTTGCGCCATTAACCCACGATACCCACGGCTCCATGCTCAATACCAATGCCGATACGGTAGCCCGCGAAATCGCAATTGCGCTCTCCCACTCTTTTCAGGTGCAACTCATCTATTGTTTCGAGAAAAAAGGCGTTTTATCCAACCCAACTGATGACGATTCTGTGATCAGCGCCATAAAAAAAGAAGATTTTCAAAAACTTTGTGCCGAAGGAACCATCTCCGGCGGAATGATTCCAAAACTGGAAAACGCCCTCGAAGCCATAAACGGAGGTGTCTGCAAAGTAATCATAGGCCACGCAAATGATATCCATCAACTAATCAACCATTCCGGCGGCACTGTGATTTGCTGATGGCTATTTGCTCATTTATGGTTGGTCAATCAAAGTAAAATGCAAAAACAGCCAACGTTCTCTCCATTTGAACAAAAAGTGCATAGCATACCACGCGGTTCCTCCGTATTTATGAATAAACATAACCATTACTTATATACACCTATAAACTTTATGAATTTCCGGACTTATTATATCGATCAGCTATATCAGGGTTACTAACGTGCTATGTTGTCTCAAACAGGTCTTCTAAAGAAAGGACACCCAAAAAAACTCGGGTAAAAAAAACGGAATACCAGGGACAATCAACCTCTGTGTACCCCGTTTTTGTGATCTGGATTGGATTCGAACCAATGACCCTCAGCTTAGAAGGCTGATGCTCTATCCAACTGAGCTACCAGACCATTTGCTTCCGCAAAAAAGCGCGCAAAAATACAACTTTTTGTCCTAATGCAAAAATCCTATTTTTCAACGCCGTCCGGGGCCTGACCATCCTGCAAAACTTGTATCGGAATCAGGTTTCTCACAAAATTCCACATCCCATTCCCCCATCTGAATCCATCATATTGCCCGCTAGGCACATAAGTATACTTCCGCCGCGGGTCATTGATCTCTGACGACAAGTTATCAAACACAATTGCCTGACGTTCCGCATCCCAGTTCAGCGAAACCTGCACGCCCTTTTTGTATTCCATAATAAACCGGTTGACTGGCTGTTTCGGAAAATTTTCTGAGGCCCATCCAAAAATTGGCGCTCCAAAAATCACGCCCTGACTTGTATCTATCGTCAATGCATCGAGCAACTTAAAATTACTTATCGGATTTGATCCGTTGAATCCAAACAAGGTGTAGACCTTCTTATCATTTACGGTCCTTGCCAGAATCCTGTAGTATATCGCGCCAAACCACTTGCCGCCAGTCAGGACACTGTCAGCCGCACCCTTGCCCAAATCATCCGTATAATCTGCCAGCCCATAAAGTTTTAGTTTTTCCTGTGGCAGTTGTACCGCACCATAATAACGTTCTGAGTTTACATCGGGCTTGATACCCCAATTAAAAATCCGGAATGCAGTATCCTCAGGATATATGATATTGACTAACTCCTGTAGCCTTGCAAACGGATAATAAAATGAATTGGGTATTTTCAAGGCATGTATCAGCTGTCTGGCAAAGCGCTGGCTGTAAACAAGATGTGTTTCAGGCAACAATGCATTGAACATCGAATCGGCCGTATTGAGCAGCGAATCTTCCATAATACCCAGTTTTTCCAGATTCATGGGTGTTACTATTGGCTTCACTTTCACGGGTGGATGATAATCAGTATCCTGAGTAAATGCTTTCGTTGCGGTGAGCAACAAAAAGGCACAAACAATAAAAAACGAATTCTTCGGTATCAGTATGTTCATAAATGAACGCCAAATTTACTACAAAGCAATAATTTTTATCAACAACTATTTTGCCAATTTTAATAACAGTCGCATATTTTATACAATTTGCCTTGAATCCGCAATCATAATTGCCATTTGCTACATTTTACACCTTAAAACAACTATTTTTGAGCTCTTAAATCGCATGTTTATGCATATAGTCCAACAACTTTTATTCATCCTCTGCACGGTAGCTGCAATCTATATTTTCACGAAAAAAGTAAAAGAATTGCGCCGCAACATCCTCCTCGGTAGGGACGAAGACCTAACCGACAATCCTTCGCAAAGATGGCGCAACATGCTGCTGCTGGCTGTTGGGCAGAAGAAAATGTTCAAAAAGCCCATTCCGGCCTTTTTGCATCTGGCAGTTTACGCTGGGTTTATCATCATAAATATTGAAATACTCGAAATTTTTATTGACGGAATGACAGGTATGCATCGCGTATTCGTACCCATTGTTGGCGAGACTCTTTATTCAATATTGATTGGATGCTTCGAAATACTTGGCGCTATGGTGTTGATTGGTTGCCTTATCTTCCTGATCCGCCGTAATATACTCAAAGTCGCGCGGCTTAATATGAAAGAACTAAATGGCTGGCCCAGAAACGATGCTAATATCATTCTTTGTACCGAAGTTGTGCTAATGAGCCTTTTCCTCATCATGAATACCGCCGATCAATCTCTTCAATCTCTTATGCCTGAACATTACAAACATACAGAGCCGTTTTGGATCACAGGCCATTTCACGCCAATGTTTTCCGGCCTGTCTGCCGGAACGCTTATGGCCATTGAGCGCACCTGCTGGTGGCTGCACATTCTCGGCGTTTTCTTTTTCCTCAACTACCTCCCCTACTCCAAGCATTTCCACGTACTCATGGCGTTCCCAAATGCTTATTACTCACGGCTTACACCTAACGGAACAATGAAAAACATGCCTGACATACAAAATGAAGTTTTGTATATGATGGAGCCGGAAAAAGCCCCGCCCGCCGGCGCTGAAGCCGAACATAAACGTTTTGGCGCAAAAGATGTAATGGATTTAAGCTGGAAAAACCTATTGGATGCTTATTCGTGCACAGAATGTGGCCGTTGTACTTCTGTTTGCCCCGCCAATAATACTGGTAAACAGCTCTCGCCACGCAAAATCATGATGGATACCCGCGACAGGCTGGAGGAAGTGGGCAAAAACATCAATACCAATAAGACATTTAAAGAAGATGGCAAGTCTCTCCTCAACGACTATATTAGTGTGGAAGAGCTTCGCGCATGCACTACATGTCAGGCTTGTGTTGATGCCTGCCCGGTAATGATAGATCCTCTGTCAATCATAATCCAGTTGCGTCGCAGCCTGATTATGGAAGACAGCAATGCCCCGCAGGAGTGGAACATGATGTTCGGAAACATTGAAAATAACATGGCTCCATGGAAATTCAGCCCTGACGACCGCGATGCATGGACATTACAGTAAGTTTTCGCTTGCCAAATCCGGTGGCTAGTTGAAATCAACTACACTTTATCCGGCGTAAATTCCGGATTAAAGATTATGCCGAAGACATTACCCCATGGATCTGAGACAGAAGCGACTACCAATGGGCCGCCAACGTTTACAGGCGCCTCAACAGAAGTGGCACCCAAAGAAAGTAACCGCTGATAAGCTGATTCAACATCCTCAACGCCCCAGTAAGGAGTAACCGCTGACGACGGCACATCAGAGATCCGCTCTTTGGGTTGCAATCCTAATTCATAACCGGCCACATTAAAACCCACATAAAATGGCTCATCAAAATAGGGTTTGGTGCCCAATACTTCAGTATACCATTCTCTGGCAGCTACGATATCATCGACCTTAATAACAATAGTTCTGAGTCCTAGAAATTTCATTAAGTTTAGTTTTATTAATAAACAACAAATTTTGTACGTCCGGGCACAGAACCAGAATTCGAAAATGTTCTGGCAATGTAAAACCCAGGATCAAACGAGTCAACAAAATTTGTTTCGTGATTTGAATATTTCCTTACTATCCTGCCATTCATATCATAAACTTCAAAAAATTCCAATACGGGCAAACCTCTGTCTTCAGGAATTTCAAAAGAAACCAAACCATTGCCAAGACTCCTGACAATTAGACCTAAATTATTGATTGGTAAATATTTTTCCATGCCACTCGCTATGCAATGTATCGGGACATTTCGCACCATTGTTTCTGAAAAACAGCTATTACTGGCGGTCAACGATACCGTATATGTTGCAGATGTATCAAATCGGTGCATGACAGAAGTTAGGGTATCAGGTCCGGAAAATGCGCCATCACCAAAATTCCAGAGCATATTCTGCGGTATCACTGCACCGGAAATGAATTCAGCCGAATCTCCGGCACAGGAATCGGTAAACCCTGCAAATGGATAATGCCCGTACTCCTGCCACTGGTAAAGACTATCAAAAACTTCTTTGTCCGAAATTCGCTGGATGATTGACGCTACCGGCACCGAAATACCTTCGGTATCCGAACACCCCCAAGTCCGCTTGTGAAATATTGAAGAATACAACACACAAGACTCAAGGTAGGAGCCGTTTATATTAGGGTGTACACTATCGGTGATATAAAGCCAGATCGAAGTTGCGAAACTATCCATCATCACTTCCCATGCAGCACCAACCGGAGCAACGATAGCATTGTTATCGAGTGTCATTTGCAGGTAGCTTTGTCTCAATCTTAGTTGCATACCTGCATAAGTGCAAATTTCAGGCACAGCTGCGCAATTCAATGGGTCTCCGTTAGCATGACCCCAGGTCATCAGAAACATGGTCTGAGTACATGAATCATTGGCATGAATCATGCTGTCCAATCGACGTGCATAGGGATAAACTTGTGTATCAACCTGCGCCGCCGGGAAAGCAGGCAACTCACTTTGCTCCTGCAAAACGACTACATCCCAGGGCTGAGAAAAAATAAGTGATGTGGTTGGCGCAAAGCTGCAATGCATTTCAAGCGTATACCCACCCGGGTCTGAAACTCCGTAAATCAACGTATCGCCCAAAGATGTCGCAATATGCTGAACTATCAATGGCATATTATTAGTTGAAGTGTAGCTATTGCCAATAAACAATACCTTTCTCGTGGTCGCTATCGCAGCATTCGAAGCAAACAAAATCAGTAATACAGCACAAACGAACCTGACTTGCATATTCATATATATTAATTATCCTTTGTCTTATTGATCTTTTTCGACCGTATTATTCTCCGGGCATTCTGAAAACCTTCTTTCTCTTAATATTTGAGGGATCGTTTAGCATCAATTCTTTAATGTATTTAACCGGCGCAGATCCAAAACTGAGGAACTGTTCATGAAACTTTTTCAAATCAAAATTCGCACCAAGATTGTCCTTTATTTGCTCCCGCAAATCATAAATTTCGGTAAAGCCTGTGAAATAACAACACAACTGAACCTGTGTCACAGAAACGCGCTTCCACTTATTTTCGGCCTCCGTTTTCTGTTGAAAAGCCTCATTTTCAAGCAATTTTATCGCATCATTTTTTTGCATATCCAGAACGTGTACGCTGTAGTCCAAAATCGTGTTGCACACACTACGCAAATGCCATTTATAATACATCAGCCACATTTCCGGTGATGACTCAGTAGAATTAACACCTTTTTCGCCATCATAACCATTTTCAAGCATCATTCGCTCACCATATACAGCCCAACCCTCAATCATGGAGTTACAACCCAAAATAGACTTAATAATGCTTGGCGACCGATTGGCATATACCAATTGAGTATAGTGTCCGGGAATAGCTTCATGAATGTTTAATATTTGCAGAATATAATGATTGTATTCCTTCAGATAGCTTTCAGACCGTTCATTACTCCAGCCCTTCAGGCTACCAACATTGTAAAATGTACTACCGTTCTTGTCATACGGGCCTGGTGACGAAATCGAAGCACCTGCCACACCAGCCATATAAGCCGGTTCTTTCCTTACAACCAGAGGTTTCGTTGGGTCGATATACAAAAGTTGCTTTTTATTAATAAATTTTACGAGTTCAGGAAGTTGATGCTCTATAGCTGATTGAAATTCTTCTTTCTTCACATGCCTTTCCGAAAGCCTATCAACCATCATTCTGATAGCATCAAGGTGATTTGCCGGCATCTGCTGCCTGTAAAAATACTTTGGCCAAAGCTGAGATGTAAGCTCAAACATCTCCTCATGAATTTCAGACTTGCGCTTTAAAGCTCTTTGGTACATTTGTTCAGCAGTATATGCTGATTGCAAATCAAAATCAAATTTTTTATCATACAAATTCTTGCCTAATCTAAAACTACGCGGATTCTTGTTATCTAATTTTTTAAGCCATAAAACATAATCATTAATTGCGTGTACAGCTTCCTTAGCCCTTTCCCTGATCTTAGCTTTATTCACATTATTTATTTTCGACTTTTTCAAAGCAACCTCCAGATCATTTTCAAAGACAAAAATTCCTCCGAGATTTTGATCTATTGCAAGATTTGTATGCTCAATTGATGGATTGCTTATGTTCATTTTAGCAGCAGCATAGTACGCGGGCACTTTCCCCATACGACGATAAAAATTATGAATTCGTGTATCCAAATCATCGAAATTATTAGTCAGCATTTCTGCGAAAATCCCCGAAACATTATAAACAGAAGGATCCCATTGCCAGGCCTTTAATTCATTGAGATTCCAGTATGCCGACTGCAGCTGATTTTTTATCAATTTATAATCGATCATCTCAGTTGGTGACAGATTAGAAGCGTTATAATTGACCAGGGAATCAAGATAGTCAAGACAGAATCTATTTTCCCGATTTCTTGATTCCTCATCGGGAATCACAAGGGTGCTATCATAAATGTGATAACCTACCGAACTAGCCCATGTTGGGTAAATCTTCCAAAGCTGCGCAACAAAACGCTTCTTAAATTGATCAAATTGCCAATCTGCCGAACCTACCAACACTTTAGCATTTGCCAGGTTCAAGCTCGCAAACGTAGAGATCACACATATTGCAATTGAAATACACTTCTTCATATTGTAAAATCAGGATACAAACTTAATATTTTCGGTCTGGAAAATAAACTAAGTTGGTGTAATTTAAATTTATTCTCAAAGGAAATTGCCGGATTACCCGAATTCAGATGCTGCTGACATCTGATTCATCGCACATACGTCTGAAGTATTCCCTAAAGAAAAAAAGCCGCAATTCTGCGGCTTTTTTTTCATTAATAAATAATTTATCTTTCAATTACTAGCTTAAAAATCTGCCGTTCTCCCGGACGAATCTGCAATTCCACAATATAAAATCCTCCGGACAGTTTCCTGAGATCAGCCTGACCAGTCCCTCCTGAAAATCTTAATTTATCCTCATAAACGACTTCGCCGGCGTAGTTCATCACCCGCACACCATATTCGGTATTATCAACAGTGCTTTGTTCAAAATTCAATAAACCGCTCGTAGGATTCGGGTAAACAGTCAATATCTGAAGCTGGCTATCAAGAGAAGTATTACCCCCATTATTAGCCACATTTCCCTCACGGCACGGATTCAGAGTGAGCGTAGCGATACTGTAACAACCAGTAGATGACAATGTATAGGAAATAACCGGATTTCCCGAAGCTACCCCTGAAACCACACCACTCGAATTAACCGTTGCTAACCCTGAATTAGAGGTAGTCCAATTTCCACCGACTGTTGCATCGCTTAACGATGATGATGATGAAGCGCAAAATGCCATAGTACCAGTAATTGCAGCCGGGTTAGGATTAATAGTAACAGGATCTGTAGAATAACAACCAGCGGAACCGTACGAAATAAGAACCGTACCTGTTACAGACGCTGTCAAGACACCTGATACGATACTAGCGGTACCTGTAACATTCCTACAATACCAGTTCCCCGCGGTAGTGGCATCGGTATAGGTTGTTGTACTACCGTTGCACACCGAAGACGAGCCTGAAACTGGTGCAAAAGTGAGTGAATAGGCACTCTTGTAGGCATAGCAGCTACCTAAGGTATAAGTAATATAAGCTGGTGTTGATAAC
>Ga0007870_1000404_pt1 | contig 14078 bp, 14 predicted proteins | sample CryBogCBH04Jul08_FD_71207 | JGI IMG/M metagenome (GOLD analysis project Ga0007870, IMG submission 71207) | Freshwater microbial communities from Crystal Bog, Wisconsin, USA - CBH04Jul08 | ecosystem: Environmental > Aquatic > Freshwater > Lake | place: Crystal Bog, Wisconsin, USA | collected...
ACAGCCTGCAACCTTTACTGCTAACAGTCACCGGCCGCAGCCATGAGTCATGATGATGACAGCTGGCCCTGTGTTCACACACTGTGGCCCGGTGGCACACCCACGCCGCAGGCTCTACCCGTTAAAATCACATGGTCCTGGGACCCAGGATCTTACCAAGCACCTGGCATCACAGATCAGCACCTAGAATGGTGCCAGCAGCACTGCAGCGGTGCTTGGGCCTGGGGGTTTGATAGGCATCAGTGCTGGCTGGGATTCAGCCTGCAGACCGATCTAGTGGCCTGCAGGCTCAGCTGTTGACTGCGCAGCTTGAGACGGAATGACCGCCTGCTCCCCTTTGGGGCAAATCTGGCATATGACTATTGGGACTCTGACCCCAGCTTTCCGTTTGACCCGGCCTAGCCCGCGGGTCCAAAGCTGCCTTCTGGTTTGGGTCCGTTGCGCACCGTCCCCATCTCATGTCCGCATATTAGCTGACATATGCAGAGTGTCAACCATTATTTGCAGCGCAGGCTGATACAGAAACTCCACACCATTTTGAGCATGATCTGTGTCTCTGCTGCTGAAACAGACATCACTGGATAGTGTGTGAATCAGTGCTGGGCCAGCTGGCCAGCGCGCCAACACTAAATAGTCACATGCGCATTGAACAACTGCTGGAATACGACCGCAACCGTGCACGACAGGCTCTGGGCGATGGGCTGTGGTTGGCAGCTGTGCGAGACCACCTGGGCAAGACCCGCCTGAGCTCGGAGCAGATGCGCAACCTACAGAATCCCTATCTGGATCAGGTGCGCCTCAGCACTGAGCAGCAGCAGCAGCTGGCAGATCATGCTCTGGCTGAGATTGAATCAGCTGATCCCAGCACCAACAAGAAATACACACAGTGGATGGCTCGGCAGTATGCCAATGGCAGCGAACCAAAACTGGAAGACGTGACTTCCACACTGGCTGACTACGTGGACAAGTTCCACAGGCTGAACCTCAAGCGCAAGCTGCCTGCAGGTGAGAACGACATCAGTCGTTACAAGACAGCAAAACAACTGTACAGCGTTATGGATCGCTATGATGATCCTCTAGACGACTCAGACCAAGGCAAGGCTGACAAGGTCTATGAGGACGGCGATGTCAAGGTGGTGATACCCCGAGACCAAGCAGCGGCCTGTGCCTATGGTCGCCAGACGCGCTGGTGCACTGCTGCCACCAAGGGCCTGAACTATTTTGAGCAATACAACAGGGATGGTCCTCTGTACATACTGCTGCCCAAGAGCCCACAGACTCAGGGCGAGAAGTATCAGCTGCATTTTCCATCGCGGAGTTACATGGACCAAGACGATGACCCTGTGGATCTGGGCTGGCTGCTGACACAGCGCTTTCCTGCTCTGGGCCAGTGGTTTCTGCAGAATGATCACCCAGGTTGGAGATTGCGAGATAACATTGCCTTTGTCAGCGATGACACACTGCAGCGACTGAGCGATGAAATCTGGGAGATAGTGCAACCCGTGGTCATGAATGAGTACAGCCAGTGGGAAAGCCACGACGACGGCTACCATGATTGGCTGCGCGAACGAGACTATGTGGATGAGGACGGCAACATAGACTGGGAGCGTGCGCCCGGCTATAACAAATACAATCCCGAGGCCTGGGACTGGGTGCAGAACGCCGAGCAGTATGTGCACCTCCAACCTGCAGACCTGCGCACAGCTGTGGCGCAGGCCAATGCCTATGGCAATATGGACAGCTGGGATATACATGACATAGAAGAGGCTCTGGCTTGTAACGTGCTGATTCAGCTGCGCGGAGAAACCTATGACGGCGATGGCCTCAGCCAATGGATCAGCAAACACATACGGGTCAACGGCAATCCGCCCAGTGCACAGCTGTACTCTGTGGACCACAGAGTAGTTAGAGAAAATGTCAATGGTCGCAGACTGCGGGATCTGGCTCGGGTCAGCACCAACATGCCAGATGCAGACTTCTGGGTGCAGCGCAGCGGCTCGGCCAAGACCCTGGGACGGCCCAGCCACAGCTACAACCCCGACAGCATAGGCATCAAGGTCACAGCCACAGCAGTGCTGGATCCGCGGTATCTGTTCTATGTGTTCACACATCTGCACAACACAGGTGCATTTGCTCAGCAGGCTCGAGGCAGCTTTGAGCTTCAGCACCTACGTGTCACAGACATTGCCAACCTGCCCATTGGCTAGCAGGTATATCTTGCACTGACTGGGTCTGTGTTGGTAAACTCAGTGATAGGAGAACTGTCACTGATGTTACCTGCTGTATTCAAAGACCTGGACCGCGGTCTGTTGTGGAAATTGGTCATAATCCAATCACTGCTGATCACCATCAGCAACTATTTGGTACACTACAAATTCGCCATACTGGGATGGCCCTTGGCCTGGAGCATATGGTGCACACCACTGTTCATGGTGATCACTGATTTGGTCACACGTCTAGTGGGCAAACCACTGGCACGAGCTGTGCTGCTGGCCACTCTGGTGCCGGGCATGCTGGGCACTGCGGTTGGTGCTGGGCTCTATGGCAGCGGCCTAGTGGACGGCGCTCGACTCACAGTGGCCAGTGGCATCTGTTATCTGCTGCCCATGCTGTTGGATGTCTGGATCTTTGCCTGGCTGCGCCATCGTGTGTCTGCGTGGTATGTGGCACCTGCTGTGAGCGGTGTGGTGACCACCATATTCATGACATATCTGTTTTGGGGTGTGGCATTTGCAGGCGGCAGCGACCCCTATCTCAGCAGTCATTGGTATGTGTTGGCCACCAGTCAGCTGATCATCAAGAACCTGCTGAATCTCCTGCTGCTGCTGCCGCTGTATGGTGCACTGCTGACTTGGCTCACACGCAAAGCAGGTGCTGCACATGCAGGAGTATAATCGATTGTGGGATACCTACAGCAAAAACTGGGATCTGCTGAAAGCGCCCATGCGGCCCACCACTGCTGTGATCCGTGTGCTGCAGCAGCAGATAGGCGAAGGTCATGTGCTGCAGTTGGGCTGCACTCCTGAGATACATGCGGCGTTTGATCACATCACTGCTGTGGACAGAGATCCCAACATGATTGCCACTGTGTGGCCAGGCAACACCGCTACCAAACAGGTGATCAATCAAGACTGGATGCACATGACTTGGCCCCACAACACATTTACAGGCATAGTCAGTGACTGTGGTGTGGTCATGCTCAGTACCTTGGCACGACAACAAGAGTTTCTGTCTCGCTGCTGGGATTGGCTAGCACCCGGGGGCACTTATGCACAGCGCTATTTTGCACGACCCATGGTCAACATCACCTTGGAAGAACTGCTGGCTGACATCAGCGGACCAGCTGAGATCAACTTTCATGCTTTCAAATGGAAGATGGGCATGTATCTGGCTGGTCAGCATGGTGCTACCACTGCCAGTGTGCAGATACTGGAGCTGTGGCGTGAGATCAGCGGCGATCGAGAGGCTGTGTTGAATCGCACAGGTTGGCCAGCTGAGGCAGTGCAGACTGTGGATTTCTACCAGACCAGTGGGCAGGTGGTGACATTTGCCAATTGTGAGGAATATGCCAGCACCATACCTGCGGGTGCAGTGGATGTGCAATGGATCTATACCACAGATTATGATTTTGCAGAACACTGTCCCATCATGTGCTGGAGGAAGCCGCTGTGAACCTAGAAGGTGTGACATGGCCCAGGATGTACACCGGGCCCAACCTGGTGCTCATGGCGCTGCTGGCCGAGTTGGACCGCACCATGTGGTTGGATCCGCGAGTCATAGCTGCTGAGCAGTTCAAACAACTGCGCTTGATTGTGGCTCATCACATGGCACACAGTCCGCAGTTTGCTGCCAGAATGCTGGCGGCAGGACTGACAGCTGCTGACATCACTGACGCAGCCAGCCTTCGCCGTCTGCCGCCCTTGCGACGCCTAGACATTCAGCGTGCAGGTGACAGCTTTTTCAGCAGGCACATCCCACAGAGCCATGGCCAGCCAGGTGAAACTCGCACCAGTGGCAGCACAGGTGAACCTGTGAGGATACGCAAGACACAGATTGATGCACTGTTTTGGACTGCACATGCCATCAGAGACCATCTCTGGGCCCGTCGCGATTTTGGCCACCGGCTGCTGAGCATACGTGCTGACATCTGGAAGTACAGTGAGTCGCCCAACTGGGGACAGCCCATAGCAGACATCTGGCAGACTGGACGCAGCATAGGCATGCCAGCTACCTACGACATGAGAGAACAGCTGCGGATCATCAAGCAATTCCAGCCTGGCATACTGCTGATCTATCCCAACAATCTCAACATTATCTTGGACGAAATGGCAGCAGATGGCGGAGACTTTGGATTTATCAAACATGTCAAGACCATAGGTGAAACTGTGCACCAGTGGCAGCGTGACAAGACTCGTGCTGTGCTGGGACTGAAGATAGAAGACAACTACAGCAGCAATGAAATGGGCTGTATGGCCATGCAGTGTCCAGACACCGACAACTACCATGTGATGACAGAAACTGTGCTGTTGGAGATCATCAATGATCAGGATCAGCCCTGTGCACCAGGTGAAGTGGGACGTTTGGTGGTCACTGACCTACACAACCATGCCAGTGCACTGATACGCTATGACATAGGCGACTGGGCAGAAGCGGGCGAACCCTGCAGCTGTGGTCGTGGCCTGCCCACCATCAGGCGATTTGTGGGCAGAGAACACAGCATACTCTCACGACCTGATGGCACTCGCATCTGGCCCATATTCTATGGTGCCAAAATGAATGACATAGCACCCGTGCGCCAATACCAATTCATACAGCACACACTGACCAGCATGGAATTTCGCTGCTTTACAGAACAGCCACTGACTGCCACGCAGCGAGCGGGACTCATAGCCTTGGTACAGGAGGCTCTGGGCTGGCCCTATGAGTTGGATCTCAGGGAATATCGCCAACCTCTGCCAACCACTGCACGAGGCAAATTTCAAGAATACATCAATAGGATCTGCACATGAGACTGATTTTTTGTCTACCGGGACGGCAGTTCAGCCACCACTGGGTACGCAGCTGGACAGACACTGTGTCTGTCTTGAGTCAGCAGGGCATAGAATGGGGCATGAGCATGGCCTATGATCCTGTGGTCTACTATGCACGCAATCGTGTGCTGGGCGGCAACAACACACAGGGTCGTGATCAAAAGCCCTTTGGCGGACAGCTGCACTATGATTATCAGATCTGGATAGACAGTGACATGGTATGGAAGCCCAGCGATGTCTTGGCTCTGATCAGGCATGACAAACCCATAGTCAGCGGCTGCTATCTCATGGCCAATGCACAGGAGTTTCCCATAGTGGAGCACTTGGATTATGATCAGCTGTTGGCACAGGGCACCTTCAAATTCATGAATCGTGAGGAGCTGTCGGCTAGACACAGTGCATTTGCTGTGAGCTATGTGGGATTTGGTTTTGTGGCAGTGGCTCAGGGTGTGATGGAGCGCATGCAATACCCTTGGTTTCGCCCCCGCTGGGTGGACCGTGATCCATTTTTAGAATTCACGGCCGAAGATGTGGGGTTCTGCTGGACAGCAGCAGAACTGGGTCAACAAATCTGGGTGGATCCCAGCATCAGAGTTGGACATGAAAAAAGCCTAGTCATAGGCTGATTTCACCAGCCTTGGTGTAGATATTTTTTGGCCTGTTGCATTCTGGCTGCTACCACTGCCAACCACCAGCGACGCCACCAAGGCATGGCGGGGGTACCATGAGTGAGCCATTCCCATTCTTCGTTGGTATAGGGCCACATGCTGCTCACCATGCGCCATAAAGACGTGGACGCTGAGCCTGCTGACGAGCAAATTCTGCACTCAACAGTTCAACATCGTGCACGCTCTGTGGATGATGACTGACTATGTAGCGCTCTTCTGCACAGCTGTGGTCGGCTGTGAACAGTGTGCGGCGCAAGCTCTTGAGCTTGTTCACGATCCATGTGGTCATGTGCGAGTCTCCTGTGTGTGAGTGTGATATAGCATTGTATGGCTATTTATGCTGCAGTGCAAGATCTCTCTGCAGATCATGGCATTTTTTTGACAATACACAGATGTCAGTTATAATAATACGAACACGATCACACACAGAGGCACATGGCATGGGATTGTATCTATCAACCAAGACCTATACACATTCAGAAGGACTCAGCTGTTGTTTTCGTCAATGGCGTGCCACCCACAGTCACTGCAGTCTTCTGCATGGCTATGCCATAAGTTTCAAACTGGTGTTTGAATGCCGTGATCTAGACAGCAACAACTGGGCTATGGATTTTGGTGGTCTGAAGCCAATCAAAGGCTGGCTGCATGCCAATTTTGACCATGTCATGGTAGTGGCAGAAGATGATCCAGAACTGGCCACTTTTCAATCACTGCATGACCGGGGTCTGTGTGATCTGCGTGTGTTGCCCAGCACAGGCTGTGAAAAATTTGCAGAATATGTGTTCAACTATGTCAAACAGTGGCTGAGGGACCAAGCTCTGTCAGAGCGCGTGACCATACGCAGTGTGGAGTGCAGTGAACACGAAGGCAACTGTGCTATCTACATGGAGTGACCACTGGCCATAGCGGTCTTGGCTAAATATCACAGCATAGCCTGGAGCGCACCAAATGGTTCAGAATTTTCAACCTGTTGTACAGTATTATCAGATAGGATTTGAGGGCTACCGCGACAATGGTGGCCCTATAGATCCTTTCAGCAGCCTCAACTACTTCAACATGATATCAGTGACCAGCACCAATGCCAATGCATGGAACGGCCAATCCCCAACTGGTGCCTATCAAGGTAGTGGCAACGATGTGATGAGCATCAACGGCTATGACATAGGACCATTCTACAATTACATAGCTGGACGCAATATCACGCTGGTAGAGCTCTGTGCCATGATCAATGCCAAGAGTCCATGGACCGGTGTGATAGCCAACTTTTGGCAGTTTTGGGGCGATGGCGGAGCAGGCGACAACTATGTGCCATTTGTCTCACTGACCTGTGCCTATCCCAGCGTGCAGACAGCCATCACCTTGAACAATGTGGTAGGCACGCCCTTGGGCGAACTGGGCCTGCCTGTGGGCAGCATCACCCTGCCCAATGCCATATATGGCACCAGCTTCACCACACTGACCAATGGCAGTACCATTGTGCTCAATGGTGTGACCATTGCATTCACCACTGTCGGTGGATTGAATCTAGCCGGTGCAATCAGCACTATCAATGCCTTCACAGGCAGTACCAATGTGGTGGCTAGACCAGCAGGCAACTATATTCAGCTCAACAGTCTCAGTCAAAATCCCATCTTGTTTGGTACCAACACCGGCAGTGCAGCTAGCAACTTGGGATTTGCAGCCAGCACCTCATATGCCAGCTCTATGACCTATAGCAAGGCTCTGCTGCGTGAACAGGGCAACATGCGCTGGGCAGCTGTGGCCAGTTGGCTCAGCAGCAACCTCACTCCCACCTACTATGGTCAGGCTGCATGGACCAGCAACAACGGCACCTGTGGCCCAGAGGGGCTGACATGGATCATTGGTGTGGAACATGTGGATCAGGTCTACACCGTGGGCCTCACAGCAGATGGTCTGGGTGACAACGGCACAGAGCTCAGAGGAGCACCAGCTCTCAAGAGACTGATCTGCCGTGCCCTGTCACTGCCCTATACCACCAATCGCAACATCTACAATCCCAATGTGGCCGTGGGTGGCAGCTCTGTAGTGGCCTACAACACCAGTCAGGTGGTGATACAGGAGATCACAGCGCCACCCGTGGACACAGTGGACAATCTGTGGAACAGTGGCAGTGTGTGGGTCTACCCTGTGAGCCCTGGTGCTGGTTTGGCCGGACCCGAAGGTGGTTTTTGATAGGCATTGACAGCCTGCACACAGCCAGTAAAATTGTCTGAATTGTCAAAGGACTGCTTGTGATGCTGTCTAGTATTTTGATGTTTCTAGCTGCTGTGAGTCTCAGTGCAGTGGCTGGATACTACAGTGTGATTGGTCTGACCACCATATTCAGTTCGGCCTTTTGGCCTGTGTTGATCATGGCCACGGTGTTGGAAACCAGCAAGGTCACAGTGGCCAGTTGGCTCTACAACAACTGGCACAAGACACCGCAGCTATTGCGGTCTTATCTCACAGGCGCAGTGGTGGTGCTCATGGTCATTACCAGCTTGGGTATCTATGGCTTTCTCAGCAAGGCACACACCGAGCAGGCCGCTGAGGGTGCTGAACAGGTGGCACAGATCGCACACATTGAGGCAGAAATCAGTCAACAGATCTCAGTGATTGAACGTGCCAAGCAGAAGATTACTCAGCTGACACAGGGTGATATTGCCACAGCTGCTGTGGTCAGTGCTCGCATAGCAGATGCCAATCGTCTGATTGATGCTGCCACGCAGAGAATGCAAGGTAAGATCAATGAGCAACAGCAGACCATTGATGCCGCTGGAGCTAGAATTGAACAGCGCGTGGTCAACATTCAGCTGCAGGTGGCAGACATTGACACACAAGTGGCCACGCTGGACTCTGTGATCAAAAGGCTGTTGGACGACAATCGCACCACACAGGCCTCAGCCACACAGGGCAGTCAGCAGCAGGATCGACTGCGCTTGGCCAAACTCAAAGCAGAACTGCTGCGGCAGATAGACACTGTGAGACAGACTCAGGACCCACAGGCTCTCACAGCCAAGGCAGAAATCGCGCGTCTGCGCCGTGAGCTGGATCAAGAAACCCAGCAGGCACGTGCTGTGATAGATCAGCAGCTCAATGACAAAATGGCACAGCGGGCTGATCCCTTGAGGCTGCAGGCTGACCTAGACACACAGAACCAAATCCAAGACTCAGCACAGTCCAAGATCAGCGAACTGCAGGCCCGCAAGTTCAGTGTGCAGTCTCAGAGCCGCAGACTCGAGGCCGAGACCGGACCGTTGAAGTACATAGCACAGGCACTGTATGGCGATCACATAGATCAAAACCTGCTGGAACATGCTGTGCGCTGGGTGATTCTACTGATTATTGTGGTGTTTGATCCTTTGGCACTGCTGATGCTGATTGCAGCCAATCAAAGCATGTCCCAATGGCGCGAAGTCAGGGCCTCACAGAGGTCACAGCTCAATGCCACGGCCACAGCCAGTGCTGCAGTGGAATCAGTCACACAGTCTGTGGACCATGCGTTGCAGCTGCCTCAGCAGTTGACCCTTGATATACCAGGCAAAGACGAACTGTTATCTGGGGTCAATGCGCTGTGTGCCGAAATAGCAGCACTGAATGCCACCATTGCCCCTGCAGTGGAACCTGGAAAACACATGGCCAGTGCTGCAACTGCAGAGCCATCGGCTGAGACTGTGCAGCTGCAATCGGCCACGCAGCCCCTTTCGCATGCCAGAGCAGAGCCACACAATCATACCATAGCCTGGGATGCAGACACAGAGTCTCTGTCTGTGACCGCACACAGGGATCAGTTGCCACCACAGTTGCCCCCACAGTTGCCACCCTGTGAGCCAGTGCCTGACCCTGTGCAATCTGAGGTTCAGATCTTGCCGCACAGCCCTGAGCTGCCTGAACCCCTAGAGGTCAGCGCAGTCACAGTGTCAGTTGACCCAATGCCAACACCCATCCCTGACCACATGCCACAGATAGCCAAAGCTGTTGTGGAACACAGCATGGAACACAGTGTGGACACCACAGCTGCTGTGCAGTCACCCGAGGCCACAGCACTGGAACCCTGTCCAACAGCTGATCAACAGTGGCAGATCATAGACCGCTTGCCTGCCGTTGACACTGCGCCTACACCAGACAACAATACCACAGCATTCATAGACGAGCTACGCCAATTGCACCAACAGCGCATAGATCGACATTTGGCCAACAGCACTGATATATAACACATACCAAGGGAGCTATGTCGCTATGGGCAAAGACAATCAACGTCCTATTTTCTCCTGCAGCTTCTGTAACAAGACACAGCTGGAAGTCAGCAAGATCATCAGCGGCAATGAAGTCTATATATGTAACGAATGTGTAGAACTGTGTCATGACATACTTGTACAGGAAAAGCACACTAAACCCATTGCTGTGAGCGAGCTCACTCCTGAACGCATCAAGCAGTTTCTGGATGAACGCATTGTGGGACAGGATGCAGCCAAGATGGCTATTGGCGTGGCAGTATACAATCACCACAAGCGCATCGCCCATCCTGTGATAGACGGTGTGGAAATTGACAAGAGCAATCTGCTGTTCATCGGACCCTCAGGCTGCGGCAAGACCTACATGATCCAGCAGGTGGCCAAGATGATGAGTGTGCCCATGGTCACTGTGGATGCCACTAGCCTCACAGAAAGCGGCTATGTGGGACTGGATGTAGAAGATGCCATCGCACGACTGTATCAAGCTGCGGATCAGGATGTGGCCAAGACAGAGCAGGGCATCATCTACATTGATGAGATAGACAAAAAGAGCCGCAAGAGTGAAAGCACCAGCATCACTCGCGATGTCAGTGGCGAAGGTGTGCAGCAGGCGCTGTTGAAGATGCTGGAAGGCTGTGAGGTCAAAGTACCCCCAGCAGGCGGACGCAAGAACCCCCAGGGCGACTATGTGATGATCAACACCAAAAACGTGCTGTTTATCCTGGGCGGTGCATTTGTGGGACTGCGAGAAATCATAGCCAGACGCATGGATCGCGGTACAGGCATGGGATTTGGTGCTCAGCTCACTGCGACTGATCTGTCGCAGGTGCAGATGTTTGACATGATCAAACAGGTGAGACAAGATGATCTCATCAAGTTTGGGCTGATACCCGAGTTGATTGGACGCATACCTGTGATAGTGCCTTTCAGTGATCTGAACGAAGACGATTTGGTGCGCATCCTCACTGAACCCAAGAGCGCCATTGTGAAACAGTATCAAAAGCTGTTTGCACTGGACAATGTGGATCTAGAGATACAGCCGCAGGCCCTGCGGCAGATAGCCAAATTGGCTGTGGAACGCAAGACTGGCGCACGTGGCCTTCGCAGTATCATTGAAGGTCTGCTGATGAAGTCACAGTTTGACCTGCACAGACTACACAAGGAAGGTCTCAGCAAGATCATCATCACTGAAGACTGTGTCACACAGCAGATGGAACCTCTGCGATTCTATAATATCAGCGCTGAGGCCACTGGCTGAATCATGGGCAGAGACAAAGGCAGAGGTCACAACGACACTGGGATCAACAAGCGTGGGCTCACTGTCAAAGTGCACAACAACAACCTCAACAAGGCCATGCGTGAGCTGAAAAAGCGCCTGATCAGCGAAGGCATACCAAAGGAAGTGCACCTGCATGAATATTTTGAGTCCAATGCCAGCAAGCGGCGCCGCGCACTGGCTCAAGCCAAGAAACGACTGCGCCGACAAGAGGCACAGAGCGACCCGTTCCCCTCCACTGACAGCTTGGGCCGCAGCCCGCGTCGCTAGGCCAACAGCACTGGTCGAGGATAGGTCTGTCCGCTGCTGGGGCGTGTGCCTACCAGATAATTGGGATACACTGCTCCCGTGTGAGTTGGATTATACAGTGCCAGTATTGCAGTGCCTATGGGACTGCCTATGCCAGTACAAGCATCCCAGCCGGCCGTGGCAACATAGCCAACTGAGTTGCCACCATGGTTATCGCCTACCGTGATGTCATTGAAAGCTGTGCTCTTGGCAGCATACCATGCAGAGTTCACGAATCCAATCTTAGAACCTGTGATGCTGTTAAGCCTAGCCATCAAACCACTGAGCAATGGCGCTACTGCACTGGTGCCCAGGAAAGTACCATAACTGTTTGGACTGCCGTAATAAAAAGAATAACCAGTGGCCATGGCACTGACATCAGGAATTCCTCGACCCGTGAGAGTCACAGGGCTGCTTGGTGTCGGATAGGTCTTGCTTGACAGGCCAGTCTGCCATGACGGAACGCTGTATAATGTGCTAACTCCGCCGGCGCCTGCGTATGATCCTCCGGCAGTACCCCAGGCATTCTCGCTGGCTATGGTATAGTCATTGTTTATGGTGACTACAGTGCCGCCTGCAGCTACCACATATGGACTGGTTGCTGGGTATTGCACGGTATATGTGGCTGCTCCGTTTCTAGCTCGCACACCAAAGTCTCCAGTAGCCACGAAAGTGGTTATGCCCTTGACTATGGCTGCTTGGAGAGCTAAGTCGAAAGTAGTATTTGCTGAACCCCACCTGTTATCAGTAGTGCCCCAGCTGATGCTGATCACGCTGGGATTGTTAGTGTTGTCATTTGTGGCTGCCGTGATGCAGTCTATGAAACCTTGGAAGCTATTTGGTGCGAAATACATTGCAATCTTGGCACCCAGTGCTGTGGCTCCCACGCAGTAGATGTCCAGCATGACTTCAGCGCTGCTGTTTATGTCTGAGGGGTCGTTTACACCTCCGTCTACGCTCACGTCCACCACAGTGGGATTTGATAGGCTTATGCGCCCGAACGTGCTGGTGAGATTCTGCGATGTCCATCCGCCTCCAAGTTCCACGATGCCAACGCAAGTGTTGGCACCTTGTGCTCCTACTCCGCCTGGCACTGTTGGATATTGATAGGCTAATGCTAGATCAACTGGACTGGGATCTGCTATGTAGCTGGGATCTATGGCACTGTTGCTGCTGTTAGGTCCAACAGCATCTGGATCTAATCTCGCATATGACTCAAAGGCCACGCTGTTATCAAGCCCTAGGATCGTGCCTACTACATCGTTTATTTCATCTGGTATGGTGATGTTGCCTTCATGAGTAACGTAGGTCCTCTTGTCGGTTACCACTGTCTCTAGTGAGATGTTGAAAATCTGATTTAGATTGCCGATAGAGCCAAGAACCTTGACTGTGGCTGCACCAGCGTGAGCATCTACCACGGTCAATCCGTTGGCTGCTGCCCAATTTGTCACCAATTCCATTTCGTCATCTATGGTACCAAACTGATATACAAACTCGTCGTGTGTTAATATTGGATGTGTGCCTGTCATCACGGCATTGGCATATTCCTCCAAGGTCATGCCGTTGTCATGCACATCTCGGCGCATGTATATGCTGATCATCAGCTGATCACTGATATCAGCAGCAGTTCTAACCTCTGAGCTCATGTGTTATGCCTCTGTCTGTACGAATGTTAATGTCACAGTGATAGCCACTGTGCTGTTGCCATTGTTGCTCACCTTCATGGGAATGGCGGTAGTGGGAGGGCTTTCGCTGCTGAATCCAGCAGCAGCAGGTGTGATCAGCTGCGTGGCAGCACTGGTGGTAATAACCTCTGCTACAATGCCACTGCCAGCAGTTGGATCAGTTGCCTGAGATCTACTGGCATCTGAGGAGCGTGCAGCAGTGCTTGTGTAGACCGTGACCCAAGCTGCTGAGCTGGTTTGTATGCTGACAAGGTTATAGCCTTTGAATCCTGTGACTGCGACATTGACACTGGAGCCACTGGTCAAACTGCTTGTAGTCACAGCTACACTGGTCCTGCTTGCTATGCTGCCCGAGCCAGCTGGACCAGTTGGCCCTGTACTGCCACTGCCTGTGGGCCCAGTGCTGCCACTGCCTGTGGGCCCAGTGCTACCAAATGGCCCTGTGATACCAGTAGCTCCAGTTGAGCCAGTGGGTCCGGTGTTGGCCGCAGACCCAGGGGACCCGGTTGATCCTGTGGGCCCCGTGTCACCGCGGTTGGCTGCAGTACCCGGGGCCCCAGTTGGCCCGGTGCTGCCAGAGCCAGCAGGACCTGTGACACCGCGTATGCCCGTGGGACCCATGATTCCCTGAGCGCCCTGCGGACCAGTGGCTCCTGTTGTGCCTCGTGTGCCTGCTGGACCTGTGGGACCAGTAATACCTGTTGTTGCCATGACATGATGCCTCTCAGTTGGATGTATTTATTTGGCCTGCAAGGCTTGACATTGCACCAGACTGAATAGTGAACTACCACGGAGCAAGCTCACGTGGCTTCCTGCTTCGCTTGTGACTGAGACTGCTCACCCCAATTGGCAAGCGTATCCCAGGTCACATCCACAGGCGCATCAGGCAGTCCCTG
>Ga0007870_1000406_pt1 | contig 14021 bp, 13 predicted proteins | sample CryBogCBH04Jul08_FD_71207 | JGI IMG/M metagenome (GOLD analysis project Ga0007870, IMG submission 71207) | Freshwater microbial communities from Crystal Bog, Wisconsin, USA - CBH04Jul08 | ecosystem: Environmental > Aquatic > Freshwater > Lake | place: Crystal Bog, Wisconsin, USA | collected...
GTGGCAATGTGATTAGGATGTAAAGAAAATTCTGTAACTTTGCTATAAGTATATATACTTATAGCATTGGCAACAATCAGCATGCTTTTAGCCATATTAATAATTTAGGCTTTTATTTTATGTTCAATCAAAAAATATTAATGCCAATGTGATCAGGGTGTAAAGAAAATTCTGTAACTTTGAGAACGATAAGTATATATACTTATCGTTTATGAATAAATGCGGTATGCAAAAAATGACTCTTCATATATGAATTGTCTTGTTTAAAAAATTTACGATAGTTATTTAATAATTTTGAATCTCTATGGGAAATAAGTCCAGATTTGCTATTGCGGAAAATAGCATAAAGTCTTTTTTTTTAAAAGGTTCTCAGAAAATATTTTCAAGAGAACAATTGAGAGCAGTTTTTGAAGATAAGAAAAGTGCATGGAAATTACCAATAGGACTATATGCAGATAAATTCATTGAACAGCTAATAAAGAAAGAAATTCTAAAAGTTGAAGAAATACTATTTGATGAGCAGAAAAAGAAAGAACTATTTGTTGTTGGGGATGATATACCTATATTCCAAATAGCAACTTCAATTTATGGCAAGTCATATCTATCGCATTATTCAGCAATGTATTTAAATGGGCTTACTGTGCAGGTTCCAAAAACAATTTATATAACAAATGAACAAAGTAAAAAAAATGGTCTGAATAGGACGCTCACGCAGGAATCTATAGATGGGGCATTCTCAAAACCTCAAAGAAAATCATTATTTAGAACTAATTATAAAGGATATGTATTGGTAATTCATAATGGCATGAATACAAATCGGTTGGGTCTAACTTCGAAAGATGGTGTGTATTTTACTAATATTGAAAGAACTCTAATAGACATTGCAGTAAGACCAAATTATGCTGGTGGAGTTTTTGATGTATTAGAAGCCTATAAAAAAGCAATACCGAATATATCTATTAATAAATTAATTGCTATATTAAATACATTAGATTTCATCTACCCATATAGCCAAGCGATAGGATTTTACCTTGAAAAGGCAGGGTACGATGGTGGTAAATTAAAAGAATTAAAGAATAAAAGAACAGAATTTGATTTTTATTTGACGTATGAAATGAAAGAAACAAATTATTCGAAAGAATGGAAATTATTTTACCCTAAGGGAATTTGAGTGGTTCAAATTGTTGCAACACAAAATTGAAATAATAATCAAAATTATTCAGTTCCTCTGACACAGAAACAGTGTCCATGACGCTATTCCAATTATCACTATGAATAGATTTTTCATAGCGTATTTTTTGGATGAATTCTAGAGGTACTTTTTTTGCAGCAAAAATATTTTTAATTAACTCTTTATTTGTTTCAGTATCTGGTTTTATATCATGCAAATTCATTATTAAATGAATATCATAAAAATCTCTTGCCCTTGGTCTTGAGCTATGTGACTTAACAATTTCACAATATTGATTTAATTGCTGGCAAATTGCTCTTAATTTCTCAAAAACAATCATCTCAGCGGTATAGATATAGATAGTAAATCCATTATAGTTGAATTTCTCTTTTTTTTCAACAAATTCATATTTGCTAAATTCAATCTCGAAAGTAGGTGAGTTGTTTGGGTTCAGAGCAATAGCCATATTTCTCTGCATATTAATATTTCCAAAATTTAGTATGTATTTTGCATTATCAATAATTTTGAACGAAACTTTATATCCTCCCCAGAAATCTTCTAAATGGTCATTAATAATTTTGGGCTTATTGATGAATTTGTAGTCTATAACTACATAATCATGTTCTCTATATGTCTGTTCAAGAGTTTTATGAATTCTCTTACTTATCAATTCTTTATCTTCTTTAAAGTCGCCGGATTCAATCGAAAAATCTAAATCATAAGAGGCGCGCGATAAATTATTGAAGCCTTTATTAATGGCCAAATCAATTGCGTTGCCCCCTTTTAATACAATTGATTCAATTAATTCATCATCAGATGCCAAGGCAATTAATGCAATTTTTTTAATTTCATTTATCAATTCAATGTTCATGTGCAAAAAAGTAATTCAAAAGGTCTTTGTTTCAAAACTAATATAGGAAACCACTAATTTTACCTAAATTTAATAAAAATAGATAAGCCCCAATAGTAATACTATCAAGGCTGTCTGAAATTGTGCCTCAGACGGGAATCGAACCCGTACTCGCATTGCTGCAAACAGGATTTTAAGTCCTGCGAATTATGGTTTCATATGGTTCGATTTGGTCTAATTTGTGTTGATTATCAGTGTTTTAAGAAAATATAAAATCATACTGCAACAAGAAAAATGTCAAAATGTTCGACCTATGTTCGACCCGATTTCGTATATTTGTGTTGTTAATCGTCCCATATGGCAAGCATCAAAGTCATTCTTCGCAGCAAGAAAAATAAAGAAGGTAAGCAAGCAATCGCCCTGCAATTTATTAAGGATAGAAAAAACAATATCATTCATATTGGACATTCCATTCTTGAAAGTGACTGGGACGCTGATAATTGTAGGGTCAGGAAATCCCATCCGAATTCGCAACGCCTCAATAACCTGATTAAAAAGAAAATGGTTGAGGCAGAAGATAACTTAATCGAACTAGAAGCCAAGAAAAAGGACACTACTGCCAAGGTGATTAAAAACACCATGAAGCCCAAGAAAGAAGCGACGTTTTTTGAGCAGGCAAAAGAGTATATGGACAATTTGAAAAAAAGCGGAAAGTATAATCGTATTTCTGCGGAGGAGCCTCGTATCAATCGTTTTAAAGAGTTCCTAAATAACGAAGATGTGCCATTTACCGAAATAACGGTATCGCTTCTCAACCGATACCGAGCCTATTTAAAAGGAACCAGAACGATTGGTGAAAGAACGATAGTCAACCATCTGATTGTTATCAGAAGTATTTTTAATCAGGCAATTAAAGGGAATTTGGTGGATGCAAAATTCTATCCTTTTGGAAGTGACAAAGTACAAATCAAATTCCCTGACTCGGTAAAAATCGGTCTTGTGCCGGAAGAAATAAAGCAGCTTGAAGAATTAGTGCTGCCGGATGCGCGAATGAACCATGCCAGAAATATTTGGTTATTCTCCTTTTACTTCGCTGGGATGCGTGTATCGGATGTCTTTCGCCTGACTTGGTCTGAAATTCAAGATGGCAGGCTTTATTACTCGATGGGTAAAAACAATAAAGCAGGATCACTGAAAATACCTGAAAAGGCTATGGCAATTTTAGAGCAATATAAAGGTGAGAAAGATGCAACCGACCTTGTCTTTCCTGAACTCAAAAGCTTTGAGAACCTTGATGACAAATACCATGTTCAAATGCGTATTAAGACGAAAGTTGCCGCTATCAACAACACATTGAAAGATGTCAAAAAAGCTGCTGGAATTACTAAGAGCCTTACCATGCACATACCGAGGCATTCCTTTGGTAATATTTCAGGGGATAAAATCCCTATCCAAATGCTTCAAAAGCTATACCGTCATACCTCCATTACTACCACTATCGGCTATCAGGCAAACTTCATTCACAAGGACGCGGATGATGCGTTGGAAGCGGTAATCGGGAGTTAATCAAAGAGATAATTATAAGAATCTCGATTAAATAAACGTGTTGCGATAACTGACGTAAAATGTCACTTTTCGCAACCTTTTTAGGTTGAACGGCAAAGACAGTTGCGAAATTTTCAAAAATAAGCTGGTAGGTTTCGTAGCCACAACGAGCAAGGAGACAGAATGTATTTGCGTTAAACATCGTTTTGTGATATACATCGCAAATGGATTACATTTGCATTGGCAATTGCTTTTTGATGTATAACGCAAATAGAATAACTTTGTACCGCTATGGCAGAAAAAACTTTAAGGCTTGAAGATTGGGTGGAAGACCTGCAAAAGCGTGGGCGAAATGCGTTTTCGCTTAGGCAGGCGCGGGAGGCATTCAAAAGCATCTCAGAGGATGCGTTAAACCTGTCGTTAGGGCGGTATCGGGGCAAAAACAAGATTTTATCCATCCTCAGAGGGTACTACCTGATTATATCCCCCAAGTACGCTGCGATGAACGTCATTCCACCTATCAACTTTATTGATGGTTTAATGAAGTCTCTCGAACGCCCCTACTACGTGGGGCTATTGAGTGCAGCAGCACTCCAGGGCGCAAGCCACCAACAACCGCAGGAATTCTTTGTTTTCACTACCATGCCACCGATGCGCCCGATTGATAAAAATGGCATCAAAGTCAATTTTATCAGCTTGGCACATTTCCCACAGGGTGACATTTTTGAGAAAGTAAAAACTGAAGTCGGGTTTATCCAAATCTCACCGGCTGCCCTAACTGCACTTGACCTCATTTATTTTGAAAGCCGAATCGGCGGATTAAGCCGTGCGGCTACGGTTCTTTCAGAATTAAAAGAATCCCTTAAACCTGCTCATTTCTCTGTCAAACTACTCAAACACGCTAAAATCAGCACGATTCAACGTTTGGGTTATATCTTCGAAGATGTACTTGGCAGAAGTGATTTAGCGGACAGCTTGGTTAAATACTGTGAAAAAGCGGAACTAAAGTTCAGTCAAATTAAACTTGACCCTTCTTGTTCTTCTGAGGGCAGTGAAGTAAATAAAAAGTGGAAATTGATACTCAACACAACCATTGAATTAGATTTATGATACCGGAAAGCGTTTTATTGAACTGGCGACAGGATGTCGCTCCTTGGCAATCCTTTGCAATGGTTGAACAAGACCTTGTACTAAGCAGGGCTTTAGTTGAAATCTATAGCGATGACTATCTGAAACAGCAGTTGGCATTTAGAGGTGGGACTGCCCTTCATAAACTCTTCCTAAACCCACCTTCACGCTACTCAGAGGATATAGACTTAGTTCAAATCAACGCAGAACCAATCGGTCAAGTGTTAGATCGCTTACGCAAAGTGCTCCAGTTTTTAGGTAAACCGAGCATTGAGATGGGCGACCGAATGGTGACTATGAAATTTAGCTTCCTTACTGAAATGCCGCCCGTCGTCAAATTGAAGCTGAAAGTTGAAATGAATTGTAGGGAGCATTTTACAGAACTTGGGTATATCCATAAAGACTACGAAATTGCAACCGAATGGTTTTCAGGTAAATGTCAGATTATCACCTGCAAAATCGAGGAATTGCTCGGAACCAAGTTAAGGGCATTGTACCAGCGGCGAAAAGGAAGGGATTTGTACGATTTGTATAAGGCACTCATGACACATGATATTGATGTTGCCTTATTGATTCAGTGCTACCGAAAATACATGAAATTCGCAGTTGAAACACCTCCTTCTGGCACGGAATTCCTTCTGAACATGGAAAGTAAAATGAAAACACGGCAGTTTTTAGATGACATGACCGCTCTGATACGCCCAGATGAAAAATATGATCAGCTTGCCGCCTATGAATTAGTGAAAACTAAAATCCTGCAACATCTTTAATGAATACTATCCGTGTAATTGATGTAAACATCAGACCATCTAAGGGCTAACAATCCAACTTCAAACACAAGGATGCCGTTGACGCACTGGAAGCGGTGATTGAGTCTTGACTGATTACCAACGGCTACTGTACCATGTATTACCAATTGAGCGTTGCGCCCCGTATGTACTCAAATGTGCTTCTGGATTAATCGCAAAAGGCGAATGGATAATGTTGCTAAACTGCTGATACTTTAGCATAGGCTCTTGGTAAGGCTCATACTCTCTTGTAACCTTAACTGAACGGTGAAAAATCTGATTGAGTGTTATTGTTTTTTGTCTTTCTGTGCATGACCAGTTACGTAATACAGTCATTAGAGATTTGGTAAATACTCCGCCGCTTTCGGAATCAGAGGAAGGCATACCATCAGAAGTTGAAAACACAATCGCGTTGCCTGTTGGAGAATTTAAAAGATACTCCCAATACAACCTTCTCGATAATTCGAGATTATCTTTTGAAAAGTGAAAGCCAATACCGCTTATTACATCACCATATCCCCTTGTATCAAGCGGCGTTCTACACGCATCAGTGATGATGATGTTTCTTTTGGAACTTGTTAAGAATGAAGCGACCGGAAAATACTCCCTATGATTTAGCCAAACATAATCGGTGCTTCCTTGCTGGCATCCATGCCCCGAAAAATACACGATAGCCATTTCCGAACCTGCAAGCCAATTTTTTGCCTGTAAGACACTGCTTTTTGAAGGATTGTTCAAGTAAGCGACTTCATTATTGTCGTATCCACCACCGATTGAGGAGGTTAAATACCGATACACATTATTGACATCATCTTCAACACCAGCCAAGAAATTGCGTCCGTCCAATGGACTTCCTATAATTAATGCCCTACGTTTCATGAGCGATTGATTTACTGAATTAAAACTACTGAATATCAGAGATATTTGCGTAAATTCCTGATACTTTTTAAGGAATTAGGCTCAACATTTTTGTGTAAAACCGTTGTCGGTTTGAAATTGTTGTAATTTAGGTACTTTTAGTACCTTTGCACTTACAAATATAAACTGTTCGCTTGCGCTGGTTTATAAATGCCGATATACTGGTACTATGAGTACTCAAACGCAAACAAAAATAAACAAACTACTAGCCACGTTGCCAGCAGGCATCGTGTTGCAATCCTCATGGCTTACCGAACAAGGTTACAGCCTTGACTTGCAGAAACGCTACCGTAAGAGCAATTGGCTTACCGCAATCGGCACAGGAGCAATGATCCGCAATTCTGACCAAGTAACGCTTGAAGGTGCAGTATACACTTTGCAGCAACAATCCTCTTTGAGCGTTCACCCAGGTGGAAGGACTGCTTTATCCTATTTGGGTAAAGCCCATTATCTAGACCTTTCTACAAAGAAAGTTAGCTTATTCGGATTAAGGACTGAATACCTACCAAAATGGTTTACAGGGCATGATTGGGGAGTTTCTATAGATTATCATCCTACTGCCTTTTTGCCTCCTGAATTGGGGTTAGAACCTTTTGAGTTTAAGAATTTCTCCATAAAAATATCCGGTGCAGTTCGTGCCGTTATGGAATGCTTCTACCTTTCACCAGAACAACAAAACCTGCTGGAATGCTTACAGGTCATGGAAGGGCTGAATAACGTGCGCCCGAATCAGGTACAAGCATTGCTGGAGCAATGCCAGTCCATCAAAGTCAAACGCCTGTTTCTATTTATGGCAGAAAAAGTAGGCCATAGCTGGCTTAAATATTTAAAAACTGATAAAATAGACTTAGGCAAAGGCAAGCGTAGCATCGTTAAAAATGGCGTTTACGATGACAAGTATCAAATCACCATACCAAAAGAATTAGCAGATTATGGTAAATGATTTTAATTTTAAAAATTAAAATCTATAATTATTTCTAATTTCACCTGTTATATGGCTGGCAGCCTCGTCAGGATTGAAATCACCAGAAACAAAGATTGAAGTGTTAATGAAATCTACTGAATTGTTTAAATTCAATTCTACTAATAGCCTTTTAATTTCCTTTAGACACTCCGCCTTGTATTCATCTACAGTATCAGAACCTAATGAGTCTTTTGAAACTTGAGCAAAAAGATAGTGCATTAGCCGAGAACCAAGATACATAAAACATTCACCTATGCGACTAGCTTGATTTACATAATGTAAAGTATAGTTTATAGTTGAAATTTCATGTTTGTTAATGCCTATATTTTTTGCCAATAGAAGTGCCTTAGATTCAACTTCAGTAAATTTTTTATCTTTTTTTAGATTTAAATGCTTGTACTGAGCCACCAACATTTGAAATCTATCTAGTCTCTGAAAGGAAAGATCCAAATTATTGATTGCCAGGTATTTACGTGGATAACTTGTCATGAAAAAGTGGATAAGTTTTTTGAATTCAGGTTATGAGGCGCTATTTTAGGTGGTTTTTTGTCGTATATTCGCTAATAGAATAAAAATCGTTTAAAATGCATAAGCGTTTCGAGCAACAGATTACACTGGACACAATGGCGATACCTGATGTTGAAATTCCACTTAAAAGTCGTGATGAACTGCCACCAACATTAGCTGGGTTAAAATATATTTTTATTACACCGGAACTGAACAATAAGGTTTTTGAGTTATTAGAAGAGAAAATATGCAAGAATAAGAAGAAACAAGGTCGTCCTGGAATGGACTTGTGGCATACTCTGGTGTTAGCGGTGGTTCGCCATGCAACCGGCACTGATTGGGATTCCCTTCATTTATGGGCAAATGAAATGGGCCTGATAAGGAAAGTGATGGGTGTTTATAAAATTAAGTTTAGTGTAAGTGAGGAGATTACCTTCAATTGTCAAACTATAAAAGATAATGTATCGCTCATTGATGAAGATCTGTTGCAAAAGATAAACCAACTGGTGGTGGAAGCGGGTCATAAAATGCTGATTAAAAAAAAAGAAGATGAAGGTTTGAGGCTCAAAACAGACAGTTTCGTAGTGGAGACCAATGTTCATTTTCCTACCGATTTGAACCTGCTGTGGGATAGTATGCGCAAATGCTTTGATACGGTTGAGGAGCTTAATGAAGTGACGAAAATGAAAGGTTGGCGCAAAATCAAGTCGCTAAGGATGAAATTCAAAGCGCTTTTCCGCAGTACATCCCAAATGGTATTCAAAGGTAAAAATGAGAAAAAGAAGAAAGAAGCGGTAAAAAACTACCTGGAAGTGACATTGGGTTATAAAGAACGTTTTGATGCAATCATAAAGGAGCCACCGGTAGCAATTGGATGTGAAAAACAGATTGATTTAATTCTTGTTTCCTTAATACATTATAATCAATACGTTGTAAAATTCTATGACCAGATAGAGCGCAGACTGATTAAAGGAGAAACGATTGAGGCGGAAGAAAAAGTCTATTCAATATTTGAAGCCCATACAGAATGGATTACCAAGGGTAAGCAAAACAAGAAAGTGGAACTTGGGCTGTTGACATTGATTACTACTGACCAGTATCAGTTTATCGTTGATTATAAAGTAATGGAAAAGGAAAGGGATCAGGCTCAAATGAAGCCATTGCTCGAAAGAATCAACAAAAACTTTCCGGAAGTTAAAATTCATAGTCATAGCTTCGATAAAGGGTTTTATAGCAAAGACAATAACGATCTGCTTAACGCATCCGTTGTAGAAAAACCCATCCTTCCCAAAAAAGGGCGACTCACAATACCAGATAAAGTAAGGGAACATGAGCCTGAGTTTATTACGCTCCGCCACCAGCATAGCGCTGTAGAGAGCAACATCAATATGTTGGAGCATCATGGGTTGAACAGGTGTATGGATAAAGGGAAACGGAATTTTAAGAGATATGTTGGTTTGAGCGTCCTGGCCTACAACTTGCACATTCTTGGAAATGCAATACTGAAAAACGAGCGCAAAGAACAAGAGCGTAAAGAAGCCGAACGACTGATGCAGTTAGAAAAACGGCAGATGAAAATGGCCGCCTGACCACAAATACAAACTTAACATTAAGTTTGTATGGGATAGGTATGTCTACGTGTATTAAAATCAATATCAAACAGATTACTATTGTTATACGTAATCGAAAAAAGCATCAAAAAGCAGTATTTTATATTATTTAGTTTTTAATATTAAATTTTTTGACTCGCTATCTCACCCCAAATTTTAAAAAATAGACACTTTTCGGTCAGACACTATCTAAAATAAACACTTCTTTTCCCAAATTAAACCACAGGATCAATAGCTCAGGGTAGTTAATAATTTTATTTATTTGTATCTCAGTGACAACATTTTGTGTTTGCTTAAAACGTTTTTCATGGTTTTCTTTGATGCTCTTCATTTTTTCAACTGGATATCTTTCCACATCGTTCGTTTTTATATGGTGTTCATAACAAAGAACCAGTAGATTTTCATAAGATCGTCTATCTTCATCAGATTGAATGGGATTAAAGCGTTCTCCACCTCTTTCTGCAGCTTCAATATGGCATATTTGCCCAATGAAGTTATCATCCTCATCAAATAATTTGCTCGAACAATCTGGGAAAGCACATTGGTTGCCGGAATGCGCAAATAATATCTTTAAGGTTTGATTAGTTATGGAGAGACGTGGCATGGCTCAGTATTTTGCTAAAGATACTAAAGGCAAAACAGAATTAAAAACCGGACTATAGAATAGGTTAGCTGGCTTCCATTGAAAGCGCGAGCGGAGGGCACTTTCTTTTTTGCTTCTTTTTTCTTTGCTGCCGAAGCAAAGAAAAAAGAAGTACGGGCAAACGCATAGCAGTAAAACATATTCGTCTTACTGCCTGCATTAAATAGACTTCTTTACAGATTAGTTAAGTATCAAGGCTTCCGAGCCTTTCACGGCAAACCCCGTGCAAAGGTCAAACGCTTTCTGTGCTTTGATCTGTGCTGTGCCTCCCATGATAGATTTAAATTTCGCTTCGTCGTCCTTGTAACTGCGGATATTCTGAAAATACCCTGTAACGGCATTATAAGCCCCAAACAAAGTGCCTTTTGTCGTCTCTTGCTGCTGGGTCGGGCTGGTGTAGGTGTATTCTAAAACAGCATCGCACTTATTAACAAAGCAGGTGGAAAGCTCATCCTGTAAACCATTTTGCAGAGTTTGCAGAGTTTCTTTGTTGGGTGTCATGGCAATTTGTACCAATTTCTTAACCTCTGCATCTGTAATGCGAACCTTTGACCAGTGGTTAAAAATTTCCTCCATCTGCTGTGAAAGCTTGTTAGTAAGCCCTAAAACCTTGTGCGCTTGTTTGAGTCTGTCTTGAGCGTTGGAAGTGTGTCGAATCTTTACGGAATTACTACAGTTTCTAAGGGCTGCATTTAGCGTATTATTACACACTATGCGGATAGGAGTAAAAGCTGCGGTAATGCTGCCAAATCCATCATGCGAAGTAGTAAGGAATAAATACTGTTCTATTAAATCATCCTTACCCACTTTGATGTAATCGGGCAATTTAGCAGTAATAAAAATGCGCTCGCCCTGCCCTAAAGCGCCTGCGGTTTCATAAAGAATGCCTTCACCCCCTACAATTTCATCAAAGAAATTGAAAGCGTCCGTGTTTTGTATCACCTGGTAATCAGCCCCTAATTTGTCGCCCAAAATTGCGCCGCTGTCGGTGCGGTACGTGAAAAACGAATTGTTAGAAACTACTTCATTTCCCGCTGGCAGGCGGTGAATGTTGGGAGCCTTCACCACTGAAAAATCAAGCCCTGCGAACTGTAACGCTTCTGCGCTTGTTGGGTAGTCCTGCACAATTTGCCCTAATTGGTGCCATGCCTTTTCTTTCACGGAAAAGAAACTGTGTTTGCCTGTCTGCTCGTTGAAATTGATGTTATGAGCCATAATATTAAAAACCCTGTTTTTGTTTGCAGTCGGGTTACTGCGTTGATTGTTTAAAAATTCTTATCCTTTAGAATGGTAAATCGTCTGTTGCTTCGGGCTTGCTGGCGGGTTGCGCTGGTGCGCTGCCGGTGGCGGTTACTGCTGCGGGTCTTGCAATAAATTTGATGTCGTTTACATGAAAGGTTAGTGAGCCTTTCGCCTCCCCTTGCTGGTCTTTATACACGTCTAACCCGATACGCCCGTAAACCGTAATAATTGCCCCCTTTTTGAGGTAGTCGGTAATTTTGGGGGTTATCCAATACGAACACCTTAAAAATGTGCTCACCTGCTTTTTGTCGCCTGACTTCGTTTGATAGCTGTCATTGTGAACGAGGGTAAAACCTGTTACCTCTCTGCCGTCCGTTAATTTGCTGATTTTTGCATCTGCTGTAATGCGTCCTGTGATTTCCATACCTATCGATTTTTATTGTTTTAAAAATTGTTTACTGCGTTACCCAAAGAACCTAATACGGCTAAAAGCTTTCATTCGCCTTTGATAAGCAGCCAAAAGATCGGACAAACGAAGACCGGCAAGGTTTCCAAGAAAAAATACGACCTCAATAGATTACTGCGATAGCAGGCAAAAGATTTGGAGTGTGGAGATTTTTTCGCCGGAACCAGCAAGCGAAATGAAGTGACAACGAAATGCAGCGCAGACCTTGCGGGCAAAGTGCAGGACGGATATATCTTTGCTGCCTCAAAGGCGGATGAATAAAAAGAGACTTCCGATTGAGAAGCGTGGTTGTGCGCTGGCTAAAAGGCAAGTGTGGCGAAGCATGAGCCACTCTTGCCGTGTGGAGTGCAAAACGGGGGCTGAAATGAACAAAGCGGAATGGCAGTGAAGTGAAACGCAACGAAAATGTAGCGTGTGAATGAAGCTGCCGTTGCACGGGGCAATGTGCGGAGGGAAAATAATTTGCCTGTGAGGTGTGCGGCTTTGCCGCTCTCCTCAATCAAATAGGAGCAAAAAGCGGCTCTTTTTCAGAGCGGCTTTTGCGCAGCGTAAGGGATAAAAGCGAATACCCCGCAAGCGATAGCGCGGAGTAGCAGCGAATAGCCCGACCCAAAGGGATACGCCCCCAATCTCTTAATTGAAAATTTGATTACTAAAGCAGTTGTGTTTCGAGTGCCAAAAGTTCTTTTTCCTTTTTTTGTAGTTCAATATTCAAGCTAACTTTATTGTTATACTGTTTGGCTGCTTTGATGGCATTTCTAAGCCTTTTTATCTCAGTGTTTAATTCTTGTCTCATTTGCTCGAATTTAATGAGTTCTTTTACTGATAATTTATCAGAATTACGTCCAGAGAGTTGTTTGCAGAAATCAGACCAGATGAAATCCAAGTTTTGTTGAAGATTCAAAGCACAACGGTGCTTAGTTCCCCATCCGGTAGCAAAAGTCCAGTCTATAACTGATAAATGCTCACTGTTAGGATTTATGTGCTTTTGGGATGCTGAAATAAGTATTTCGTTATCAAAAATGATAACAAAAATAATTGGGTATGGGATACTGCGGTCAATTACGTTTAATACACCAGTAATATCATCTTTCTTTTTTAGCGTTACCTCGAAAATCTGAATTTCAGTTATTTCTTTACCCGATAGATTAATGGTTTCACGAGATAATTTGTTTAGCCATCTAATCTTTTCTACTAACTCTGTGAAGCTTCTTTTCTGCTTTGAAGTAGTGTAATCTTCAAAGCTGTTTTTAGGAATAACCCGATTGACAATTGTTGAGTTGGGAAGATTAAAAACCATTACTTCACTATTATAAAGGTTATTAATTTGAAGTTTTCAATGCCTTTTATTTTATCACGCAAAGCACTAGTTCCCCCAGCTTTAAATAGGCTCAGGACATCTTTTTCTTCTTCTGTTTTCAATATTGAAGCAATGCTTTTTTGCAGCAAATGAGAGTAGGTATCCATTTTTCTGTAATCATTTGTTTCATCACTGAATTCTTTACAAAGTTTAAGCAAAGGCTCTTTTTCGCCCTTCGATATAAATCGCACTACGTCTAAGATTTTCTTCGCGTCTGAATGATTGTACAGAATCTCACCGTTTTTCTTGATATAAACCAAATAGTAAGGGTGAAGGCGGTTCATTTTATCAATATTCACACTTGTATTGACGTTATTCAGTAGGAATATAACACCTTGTTGCACAGTATCCTTTGCTTCGACTATTGCGTGCAATCCTTCGGGAACGTTTTTCAGTTCTCCATATGTTTTAAGATAATTTGACAGGTCAACCCTAAATTCATTTAAGCCCAAATCAGTAATGGAAACACCTTCTTTTAAATCTTCCAGATCGACAACTTCCTCTTGCAATTTTTTCAACTGAATTTTGCGATACTCTAAGTCCTTGTCTTCAGTGTTCAGGATATTATCATCGCCTGTACTTGCCATATTGCTTATTAACATTCTGCTTTCGACCTTTTGCTTTAAATTGATGTACGCATCAAGCGTTACATCTGGCCAAAAGTTTACCATTGATATATTCGAATTGATTGACCCTATTCTGTCAATCCTTCCGAATCTTTGAATAATTCTCACAGGATTCCAGTGTATGTCATAATTAATTAGATAGTCGCAATCTTGAAGATTTTGCCCTTCTGATATGCAATCGGTCGCAATGACAACGTCAATTT
>Ga0007870_1000408_pt1 | contig 13990 bp, 14 predicted proteins | sample CryBogCBH04Jul08_FD_71207 | JGI IMG/M metagenome (GOLD analysis project Ga0007870, IMG submission 71207) | Freshwater microbial communities from Crystal Bog, Wisconsin, USA - CBH04Jul08 | ecosystem: Environmental > Aquatic > Freshwater > Lake | place: Crystal Bog, Wisconsin, USA | collected...
ACATATAACGCTCCTGCTCAGGACCAACGCGGCGATCATGATATCACGGTTGGTTATGGTATTTTGCCTGCTATTCAGGTATTCAAAGGAACAGAGTTTCTGCTGACCTGGGGTACTTCAACCAATTATAAGAATACCAGTGTCACGGGTGAATACTTCATTAAATATCAATATCACTTAACAAAACAATTGTCTGTTAGCTTATACGGCGGTAAAGAACAAGAATCCGGGGTTTGGATTTATATTGATAAAGAAAATAATTCCCGTCCCAGCGACTGGAATATTTATCCGGTTGGCACATTCAGCCGGACAAGCTGGACCGCTGCCTCCGAATTGAATATCAACTATTATATATCAAAATACATAAATGTTTATTCCACACTTGGCGTATCCAGAGAGTTTATTTTTGAAAAAAATGACTACAATCTCAATCATCCCGATTCAATCGTGAAAAACAATGCCACATACATCAGCATGTATTACTCCCCAATTGGAGTTAGGTTTGGCGGCAGAATATGCGGTAATATTGAGATTGGGATGGGGTATAAAGGAATTATAAATTGCGGATTGACATATAAGTTTTTGAGAAGTAAAAAGTTGAAAACCGAACAGTAAATTCATCCTCACTTCCGTGATTGCATCGCGGATGCCCCGGCAGTGCACTTTTTAACGCGACTTGCTATCTATACATTTTTTCCATGGCATGACAAAAATTGTACTGCCACAGTACAAAAAGTGTCATGCCATGAAAAAAACATTTGGGCAGTTTTAAATTCTTCGGCAATTTGCCTGGTTTTTTTAGCGTGTAGCCTGAATTTTTTTTAAAGCGGGCGTTGCACAAAAGTTCTCAATTTCTCGCTGTCAACCCTAAAAGTCAATATTTTGTAACCACAAAAGTGCGAATCAAACGGTTGTAGCTGTGGCTATCCTGGTTATCTGTGTCATCAGCGTTCTATAATAGCGCTTGGGCAGCAGTAATATTCTAATATTAAATATCGCTAATTGGCAACTAAAAATAGGTTTAAAATTGTAACAAAAGTTACGCCAAAGCCAGTCAAAAATTCCTATTTTCGTTTTCTACTATTTTTTCATAAAAGCAAAACAAGGATTATGGCTTTTCCGTTCCAGATTAAATCGTATAGCGACTACCTTCAGGCTTACAAACACAGTGTAGATGATCCGGAAAAATTCTGGAGCGGCATAGCAGCCCACTTTAAATGGCGCAGAAAATGGGACAAAGTCCTGGAATGGGACTTTGAAAAGCCCGATGTAAAATGGTTCATTGGTGGCAAACTCAACATCACCGAAAACTGTATCGACCGTCACTTGCGCACCGCCGGCGACCAGCCTGCAATCATCTGGGAACCAAACGATCCGGAAGAACACTTCAGGATTCTCACCTACAATGAATTGTTTTTTAAGGTGAACCAGTTCGCCAATGTCCTGAAAAACAATGGGGTACAGAAAGGCGACAGGGTTTGTATCTATATGGGTATGGTGCCTGAGTTGCCTATTGCCATTCTGGCCTGTGCCCGGATTGGCGCTATACACTCGGTGATATTTGGGGGTTTCAGCGCCCAAAGCATTGCAGATCGCCTCATTGACGCCCAGGCTGGCTTTATCATCACCTGCGATGGCGCCTACCGCGGCGGTAAAGACATACCCCTGAAAAGCGTAATAGACGATGCATTGATTGGCTGCCGATTTGTGAAGCGCGTCATTGTGCTTACACGCACCCACACACCAGCCAGTATGATAAAAGGCCGCGATGTGTGGTGGGAAGATGAAATAAAAAAAGTGGAAACTCAGGGCAACCCGTTGTGTCCGGCAGAAGAAATGGATGCTGAAGATCCGCTGTTTATCCTTTATACATCAGGCTCTACGGGCAAGCCAAAAGGAGTGGTGCATACCTGCGGTGGTTATATGGTGTACAGCACTTATACTTTTGTAAATGTGTTCCAGTACGAACCCGGCGATATTCACTTCTGCACAGCCGATATTGGCTGGATTACGGGGCATACCTACATCATATATAGCGTGCTGTGTTCAGGCGGCACGTCGTTGATGTTCGAAGGCGTGCCTACCTGGCCTACGCCGTCGCGGTTTTGGGACATTGTGGAAAAATTTAAAGTCAATATTCTTTATACAGCCCCAACCGCCATCCGCAGCCTTATGGCCTATGGATTGGCGCCGCTGGTGGGCAAAAATCTGGATTCACTGAAAGTGCTGGGCACTGTGGGTGAGCCGATCAACGAAGAAGCCTGGCGCTGGTATCACGAACATGTGGGAAAAAGTCGCTGCCCTATTGTGGACACATGGTGGCAAACTGAAACTGGCGGCGCCATGATCACCAATCTGGCCGATGTAACCCCTGCCAAACCGGGCTTCGCCACACTACCTATACCCGGCATACAGCCGATTTTGGTAGATGAAAAAGGCGAAGAAGTAACCGGCAATGATGTGTCCGGCAATTTGTGCATCAAATTTCCCTGGCCCGGCATCATCAGGACAACCTATGGCGATCACGAACGTTGCAGACTCAATTATTTTGCCACCTACCCTAATCTCTATTTTACCGGCGATGGCTGCTACCGCGACGAAAACGGCTTTTACCGAATCACCGGCCGGGTAGACGACGTGCTGAATGTGAGCGGCCACCGGATAGGTACGGCCGAAGTGGAAAACGCCATCAATATGCACACCGGTGTGCTGGAAAGCGCTGTGGTAGGTTATCCGCACGAACTGAAAGGCCAGGGCATCTATGCCTTCGTGATCATGGAGAAAGTGCATGAAGATCTTACACAAACGCGCCAGGATATCCTGCAAACAGTGGGCAGAATCATAGGTCCCATAGCCCGCCCTGACAAAATTCAGTTTGTACCCGGTCTGCCCAAGACCAGAAGCGGCAAGATAATGCGCAGAATATTAAGGAAAATTGCAGAGGGAGAAATTGACAATCTTGGCGATACCTCAACATTGCTCGATCCGGGCGTGGTTGAGGATATTAAGAATGGGAGGATTTAGCGAAGTTAATTAAAATCCATGCGATTCGAATGAGTAGCTATTTTGCATCAGGATTTAAATATTTTACAAATTTAAAGTGCATGTATTTACCGTGTAAGTAAAAGTTAAGATAATAGATATCCTGGCGAAGCAGACTTATGTCTAAGGCTAACTTATTATTATCCTTTGCAATGGTCACGGGTTGTATTTGTCCTAAAACATTGTACACACCTATTTTCAGTTCGTCCGCATCGTTGCCAACATTATCAATATACAAATTATTGTGCGCTGGATTGGGAAAAATCTGAACCTGTTTATCGATTAATACATCGCGAACATAGGACTGGTAGGATGGCGGTGGATTTTTGTAGATCGCCCAGGCGGTATCGGCATAAATCTTTATGCTATCGAATGAGCCGGATGGACAACTATTGTTGGAATCAGGATAGGTTGTAATCAACGCTAATACCAAGTTGCATTCGCCACCTGCGGGAAGTTTAATATCATTTGATGTTATCAAAGTAAGCCGATTGCCGGCAAGATTTTGAGAGGAGCATTCCGACCATTGGCTGGTGTCTCCGGGGTTTCCTGGAAAAACATAAATTGCACTATCCCCCGATCCGGACCCGCTGGACGGGTTTCCAGAGCCATGAAAATCGTTCGAAAAGTAGTGTCCATCCGGATGTTCGCAATGCATGTATTGAAAAATATTTGTGTCTGCATCCGGCGCTCCGATAACAGAAGCGTCAAGGTTGTAATAGTCGAAACATCCGGCAGGTACATAGTAACCTGCGGAATCGCCTGGCAGGGAAACCCACGAAATTCCACACATCGGGATATGTGTACCATAGCTGCCGCGGGGATTTCCGACTGATGCGCCATCGTCCGGCTCTGCTTTATAGGAGATTCCCATCCTGTGTGAGGAATCAAAACCGATATAGTTGTTGTTCTGAAAGCCTAGCCGCATATCTGTCCATTGCGAAACGCGAAAATTATTATAGACATGTGCTGATCTGTTGATGATCTTGTATTTATAGTATATTACATTGTCTATCAACGTATTGCGCTTGTATGCATACGCCAGTGTCTGAACCTCTATGCCTACAGGCATTCCGTTTGACTGATTGTGGGTTGGTCCGTTATCACTGAAAACCCACCATACCGCTTCTTCGCCAGGAAAATCAGGATACTCACCTAACAAAGGTTCGTATAGACCATTGCCATTCAGATCTGCAAATGGAGCTTCATCGGTCGCAACACTTAAAGGTACGCCGCCACTTCCGGTGGCGTAAATGTTGCCTTTTCCCGGCCATGTCAGAATACTGGTGGGTGTGTTTGAGTCAGTATGTACTGGCAGGCTCAGGAAAAACTGTAGATCCGTGCGCTTCACCTTCCAGGTCACTGCCCAATCATTCGAAGTAGAATAAGTAAGTGTATCAGAGGGATACATTGGTCCTGGCCAGTAGTCGTTTCCGTCCTGCCTGTACGTTTGTGCCGACACATGCAGCACCCCGCTTTCATCATACCCCGCAGTCCAAAGAGCGCTTGCAAAACTTATGTTTTTGCCGGAGCCTTTTGGAAATTCACATTTTGATGTGCCATTAGCAGGATTCCACCACATATCTCCATGTAACAGAATGGCTGCATTAATATTGTTTATATCAATGGAATCAAAATAGGGAAACGGTGCTTGTGCGTATAATTTTATTGCCACAATGATCTGAATAGCAATTATCAATGTCTTTTTCATTATCCCAAGATTTATTTGAGTTGATAGAATAAGCCTTCTACAGGAATGTCTAAATCCCTATGCTCATAAAGACGTTTGTTTCTTCTGATATCTTGGGTTGCAGTAAAAAGAATTTACACTTTAAAATAAATATAATAAAAAAGTCCGCGTGAATAGTCAATTTCACGCGGACAATATTTTTGTTGGATTGCTACAATGCATTATCCCCCAAAAACCAGTAAACTATGCTGGCTTGCGGTTTGAAAATCCCGCCAAACCCTGTTGAGCTCCGTATCGGTTTCTGTTACTTTCAATCCCAGATAAGGATAAAGTTCGTTTACTGTTTCTCTGGCTATTTGAGCGAGGGTTGAGGTAGCTGAGCTTACTTTGTTCATCACAGCCGGGTAGAGTGGTTTGGACTCAGCCACAGCTTGCCACAAAATAGAAACCCCATAAAAAAGCTTGTCTCTTGCAGTGTCGAATTTTCTTGTGAGTCTGTCCAGATCACTTTGCACCATTCTGTCATCGGCAAGCAAAACACCAACCGGCGAAGTCTTTGTATCAAAATGTTGCTTGCATAAGTCAAGGAAGTGCAGGGTAATTCCCGAGATGATTATGCCCAGCCCGGCTTCTATCATTCTCATATATGGGTAATGATAGAGTTTTCCACTTGCTCTGGGATTTTCTCCTGTTTTAAAAGCCCTGTTTGCCGGCACAAACTTATTCTTCACTTCAAAGCCATCGCTGGCGCTGGCCAACATGCCCATGCTTTTCCAGGTTGGCAAAATGGATATCTCATCGGCCAAAAAAATCACAGACCTTGTTTGTCTGGTATCGCCCTGCGAAATAGGAATGCCATCTTTTGTTAATACACAATTTCCAATCACTGCTTTTGCATCGACAGATCCGCTGGCGTGTGGCCAGGCACCATTAACTATGTAGCCACCCTCTGTTAGCTCGGCAGTTCCCGATTCTGCCCGGCTACTGGATAAAATAAAATTATGCTCATTCAACAACTCGCGTGCTGTTGTGGGGTCAAGAAAAGATGATTGCCATCCTGATACCGTGTTTATGGCAATTATCCATCCGAAACTTGCGTCAGCCCAGGAGAAAGCTTCTATCAACTGCAGAGCGTCGGGGACCGACAATTGTTTGCCGCCATAACTCTGAGGAAGCATCAATTTGTGCCAATCCTGATTGTAAATGAGATCCAGCTGGCTGTGGGTTAATCTTTTTTCTTTTTCGGCCTGAGACGAGTTTGAACGGATTATTTCAATCCAATCATTTTGAAGTAGCGTAGAAGGGTGCGACAAATTCATTGGGCAAAGTTATGCGATTTTATTTGATAACAAAAATAATCAAAGAATTAATTAAAATATAAATTTAATATCATTTATTTTAAAATAATAAATAAATATTAAATACAATTCTTTCTTATTAATAATAATGGTTACTTAAAAAATAAGCCATCATTAAAAATCAGGACACCTTCTGGCTATCGGTGTTCTTTATTGCATTCTTTATCTTTTCTGCAATATTAAAACCGGCCCGTCCAAAAACATTTTGCGATAGCCAGGTGCCGATCCGTACTTTTAAAACCTCATTTGGATCATGTGGCGAATGACCTACAAGCCAGACATCAAATAATAAGCCAGAATAAACTTCCTTGAGCACGAGTTTTTCATCTCCGGTTAGATAATAAAATGCCCAAAAGGTATTTCTGCTCGATTCTTCAAACGGAACAACAATAACCTTATCTATCACAGATCCTGAAATTCGGGAATCAAATTGTTGACCAATCAGGTAACAATAACTTTCTCTGATTTTACAGGCTTCTTCGGACGAGTAAGGTGGTTGATTCATTGATGAGTTTAAATAACTTTAAGTCGATAGCAACCCAATTCCCATTAATGACTGATTGCCGATATTTGCGAAAATGCTTTCTTCAGGTTCCGGAAAAATTATGATCAACCTACCAAATTATCTTGACTAAATCTGCTACCACCACCTGCCAAAAAATACAGGACACTTTGTTTTCAAATATTCTTTTGTGCCGCCAATCGCCCTCAGGTACACTGTGCAAGTGATATTTCCGAACCAATACCAATCGTTTGAAGACGGATTCCCTCTCGTTGCTCCATAGTCGGGATACGGGTAAACATAATTGTGATTGCTTGGATCGTATGGGTCTTTTACATGTTTCAGTTCATTACCCCGGTATGCCATTTCTGCAGCAAGAGAACCTTTGTATTTGCCCAGAGTATCAAGGTTCACATAAGTTTTGTTTACATCATCAAGATAACCGGTATTTGTATACCTGAAACCGAGTTCAGCAGTTACAAATATTTTGTTGCCCACAAAAAACTTCAAACCTGCTCCAAATGGGAATGCAATATTCACCAGACTGTATTCCCGCCTGTCGGGATACATGGGCAGCCCCTCACCTTCGGTACCCAAGGGACGCAAAAACACTTTGTGCCCGTTAGAATCATCTGCATACGGATTAAAGTAAAAAACGGAAATACCACCAAAAATATACGGAGAAACCCTGTGTTTGAGAATATCAACTGACCAGAAATTATATTCGAGTGCACCGTGTACCTCAAATAAATTGGTAGTGAAACTCAAATTACGGGCCACATCCTGTGGTATATTGCTCAGGCTGTCTGCAGCAGTAAGTCTGGTAAACGAAGCGCCAAAACGCATACCGATATGTGGGTTCATGAAATATTTATACACCACCCCTATCATTGGCATATAGCCATAATGGGGAAATAATTTGGGCTGCAGGTCGCCATAGTAATTGGCTACACCCATAGTAATACCAAATTCGTGGTGATCCTGCTGGGATCTGTCCAGATACAAATTTTGCAACTGCGCCATTTGCGCTTCTGCCAGCAATGGCAATAACAGAAGTAGAGAAAGTATAAACCGCTTCAACTTTATGATATTTGGTACCCTTTTTAAAGTCACCAACAAATTTAGTGACATTTCCACAAAATGCAAGAATTGAGGGTGAAGTTAATAAATAAATTTAAAAAACGTTGGTCAAAGCACGCAATAGCGGTGTGTGCTGATCAGTTTGCTTAGCTTTGCTGTCAATTTATTTCCATTATAATGAATCTTATAGAAGAACTCAGGGCCAGAAACCTGCTTCAGGACATAATACCAGGTACGGAAGAACAATTGAACAAGGAATTGACCTCCGGATATATTGGCTTTGATCCTACTGCCGATAGCCTGCACATCGGTAGTCTTGCGCCAATCACATTGCTGATGCGTCTGCAAAAGGCGGGCCACAAACCCTATGCTTTGGTTGGCGGCGCAACCGGCATGATCGGCGACCCATCGGGAAAATCGCAGGAACGGAATCTCCTGGATACAACGACTATCCGGCATAACGTAAATGCCATCCGCAAACAACTGGAACGCTTTCTCGACTTCAGTCCAGCCAATCCTGCAGCAGCAGTTGTAGTAAACAACTTCGACTGGTTTGGCGAAATGAATTTTCTTGATTTTATACGGGATGTGGGCAAACACATATCTGTAAATTACATGATGGCGAAAGATTCCGTAAAAAACCGGCTTGAAACCGGCATGTCTTTCACCGAATTTACCTACCAGCTCATACAGGGTTACGATTTTTACTACCTGCTCACTAACAATAATGTACGGCTGCAGATGGGTGGGGCCGACCAGTGGGGCAATATTGTAACCGGAACAGAACTAATACGGAGGAAGTCTGGCAGAGAGGCCTTTGCCTTTACCTGCAAACTCATCACAAAAAGTGATGGTTCCAAGTTCGGAAAGACCGAAAGTGGGAACATATGGCTGGACCGCGAAAAAACATCGCCCTATAAATTCTATCAGTTCTGGCTGAAGCTTGCAGACGAGGATGCCGAGAAAATGACTTATACATTTTCATTCAAAAGTGTAGAAGAGATAGAATCAATGATAGAGGCACACCGGGCAGCCCCTCATCTGCGCCAACTGCAAAAAGAACTTGCAAAAGAACTTACGATACTGGTGCACAGTAATGAAGATTACGAATTTGCCAAAATGGCATCTGAAATTCTTTTCAGCCAAACGGCGGTACAAGCGCTGAAACACCTTACAGAGACGCAATTGCTGGAAGTAATGGACGGAGTACCTCAGGTTTTCGGCTCGAGAGAGGCGTTGCTCCCGGGAATTAACCTGATCAATTTTCTGGCAGATTCGGCTATCTTCCCCTCAAAAGGCGAAGCGAGGAAAATGGTTCAGAATGGAGGTGTAAGCATTAATAAGGAAAAAGTGAGCGGCGTAGAATTTAATATTACAGCCGATCAGCTACTGAACGATAAATACATGTTGGTGCAAAAAGGGAAGTCGAACTATTTTCTGTGCATTTTCAATTGAGAGAATATACTATGATTATGGAAACAGGACCCCGGCAGTAGCTATGGTCTCCGGCCTGCCAACATCAAGAAAAACATCTCCAGTATGGTCGTAGGCAGAGATTTTATGTTTTGTGGCCCAGTAAAGAAAGAGATCTATTATGGAGAATTTACCCTCGAAAGGAATGTCGTGAAGCAATGCGCCGGATAGCACCGAAATGCCACTGAACGCCAACTGCATTACCTGGCGGTCTGGCCTTGCCGTCTTTGTTTCTCCTGTCGTGGCGTTTATCCACCCTGTCAATTCGTTGTTCTCATTGAATTGCAGGTATCTTGATGACTTTCTTTTCATTACTGCCAATGTTGCTGCAGATCCCGATTTCTGATGATGCTCAATCATTTTCGCAAGGTCGAGATTGGTCATGATATCAACGTTTATCAACACAAAACAGGATTCTTCAATAAAAAATGGTGCGGCTTTTTTTAAGCCTCCACCTGTTTCGAGCACTGCATTCCGTTCGTCAGAAATCACGTACTTGCTACCCCAACCATCATTTTCATGTAGACTTTTTTCGATTTGGTCGGCAAAGTGATGTACATTGACTACTACATTTTCGATACCTGCCGCTTTCAAATACTGAATTGTATGTGCCAATAAAGGCCTGTTATTCACAGAGACAAGCGCTTTTGGCATATTGTCTGTTAACGGCTTTAGCCTTGTGCCGAGCCCGGCTGCAAAAATCATGGCCTTCATGGCATAAATTTAAATTGGAATCTCGTTCAATTTGTGATAAAAACGTTATTTTTGCAGATTTTAATCGCATATTCTGATTATGACTAAGTCAGTTAAGGTGCTTAAGGTTGCGGACCCGATAATCCAAAGCATAATATTTATCTTAATGGCCTTTAGTTTCGATTACCTTAAATTTGCATTGCTTTTTTTAAGATTGCTGGTTTCCTGGCAATTGATTAGTTCTGTATTTCATTTTTTTGTGAAGAGCAGAACCAAGCTAAAAGTTGAGCGGCTTGCATTTTTTTTCTTCGAAGTTGTTCTGGTAATGGCATATGTTTTTTTACGACACCATGCTACCGAGAAATTTTATAAAACAATAAATTCCATCGGAGTAATGTCATTGCCAATTTATGAATTTACGTTTTATGTATTTCAGGCCCTTTTCGGAATCTGGTATTATTTTCTGAGCATGCGCGAACTAAACGCCATAATGAGCAAAAATAGAAATTAAAAAGATTTTTTCTTATTTGGCATAAAACGTAATTTTACGAAACATTCTGCTCAATGAAAAAATCACATATCGCAATTCTTGTTGTTCTGGCTGGTATTATTTGGTTTATTTCCTGCAATAAAATCGTGCCAACTCAGGTCTCTGACAATTATTTGAATGCTGTAATAGACAGCAATTTGTTCATAAGTACAGGGGCTTCTGTATCGTGCGTGCGCAGCGGAGACCAACTCATTTTTTCCAGCACCGACCCCGAAAACGTGAAACTTGTTATGTGTATCAACAATTTCAATGGCTTCGACAGCAAGATTTATATGGATGGATATGTGGCATTCGCCTATTTTGACAGCGGAAAAGGCCCGGTAAACTCTTTGACCAACAACACGGGTTTCATCAATATTACCCAGGCGTTCCCATACATTAAGGGCACTTTCTTCTTCCAGACTACAGATTCTTCTCATGTTACACATGGTCGTTTTAATGTCGTAGCTCCTCAGGCACAGTAGTAAAAACGTTTATGATCAATAAATTATTATTTATTATTATTTGCATGTTCCTTGCCGGAATATCGGCTGATGCTAAAATAAAAAACTCACTTACTGAGCAGAAGCTGAAGGGTAGAGTTGCCATGATCACAGAAAAGGTTTTTGTGGCCCATGATACTATTTTGCGCCCGGAGAACCGGATGATGAGTAAAACCATATCCAAGTTTGACGAAAAAGGTTTTCTAACCGAGTTAGATTGCTTTAGCGACCGCGAAAAATTGATATCTATAGATCTGTACCGGTATGATACCATCAGGGGGTTGAAAATTGAGGTGTGTAGCCTTTATCCCGACAGCGCTTTTAAAGAAAAAACCCTTTTTAAATATGATGACAAGGGGAATATAATTGAAGAACGTACGTATGAAAAAGAAGACAGTCTGAAACCTGCTGTGGTGAATAAATACGACCCCAATGCCAAAGAAGAACCGGAATTTGACAGCGACGAGGAAAAGATTGACATTGTTGTAACTACGCGTTTAAAGGATTTTGACAAACAAGGCAACTGGCTCACCGAACTGAAGTTTGAAAAGAAAATCCCGATGAGCATCACGACCCGGGAGATTGAATATTTTACGAAACCGGACGACGAGAAGTGAAAAAAATGTTCGAAGAACCGAATTTTTTCATGATCACAGCTTGCAGCGTGACAAATGGGGTGTGGTATGGGCAATTTGATACTTGATTAAAATATAGCTACATATTGATTGCAGCGACTTTCAGGATAAATATTGTATATAATATTTGATGCTACAATACCCCATACGCCACATCGCACCCCATTGATGTGGCTTAATGCTTTTGATAATATGTTGATGTGCAGGCCGGTTTATTTTATTTTTTAGCCCGCACACCAAAACAACCTTGCAAATTGGCATGGAATTTTGTGGTACCCAAATCTATTTTACATGGCATGACACCTTTTGTACTGTGGCATGACAGTTTGTGTACTGCCATGGAAAATCGTTGAGGTTATTAAGGGCGCTGGACACTGTGGCATCATTGGTGCAATCGCTGATGAGTGAAGGTATCGCAAGCGGACGCTTGCAACCATTTAGGACGCAGCGAGACGCTGCGACCAGTGGGAGAAATTGATCATATATTCAATTGTATTCTCCGGATGACTTGTAGGCTTGAATGATGATTTCTTCCGACAAACGAAAATCAGTTTTCATTATTTTTTCAACAATTGGCTTGATTGAAGGAATGATCCCATTTATTTTTGCTTTAATAATAATACCCATTGTTCCCGTAATTTTGATTCCGAGATTGGAGGCAACTTTCCTGGCTTTGTAATCATCAACAATTAACGTACAATTTTCAAGTTCTATTGCCAACGCAATTGCGCTAGCTTCTCCTTTATCCACTTGAAGCTCAAGAATTTTTTGGTAATGGGAATTAGTTGAAGTTCTTATTTCAATCCATTCGGGTAGTTTTTCTCCAAATTCGTTTGATACTTCAATTGTAGTAATAATATGGTGGTATAAAAGTTTTAGCAAATTAAGTTCACCTATATTGTTCAACAGGATCAGGCAACTTGTATCAGAAATAATTATTTCAGGCATTTAATGGTAATGATATAGTTAGTTGTACTAACAAAATTCAGTATATATAACCCACTTACGGGCTTCCATTTTACACCCTTGCTGATTTTGCGGATGCGCTCTTACTTGGCTTTGACAGCATTGCTTTAACCATAACATCTACAGGTATTGCTGGTACTAAGTCCCCGTATTTCTTTATTAGCTCCGCATCTGTAAGCCCTTTTTTCTTTTCTGATACTTTGGCTCTCTCCTTTGGCATAATCCTGCAAATTTACGGATTGTTTGATATAATTAGCACTTTCTAATACAACATTTATTTGCAAATAGTGCCTATATTTGCGTATTATGGATAATTTATCAACTCTAAGTAAAATATTGGAAAAGTACGTCATAACGCACATTCGGAAAACAATAGTTCGCAAAAAAACAAATTACCTGATAGCGGTAGTGCCTGCTGAATTATTTGAGAAAGGGGAATCCGGTGTAGATTATTTGCCGAAGGTATTTGAAGGCTCTACTATTCAGGAAGTTATGGATGCTGTTGGTTGTATTTAGGCAGTCGCCCGTTTTTGGCCTTGAACGCTTTGAGTAAGGCTCGTTCACCTTGCTCTGCCTTTTCTTTGCCGCCAGTGAGTTCATAACGGTATCCGTCAGCCCCCACAACATTTTCGTGTGTCCGTGTCCCATCTGGTAAGTGTGCAAGTAATCGCGATCTTATATGTCCTTCGCCGATGTACAAAACTTCGCCAGTCGAAGTGTTTCCTAATTCATAAACTCCATAATTGTCAGGCTCACTCTGAACGTTAGCTTTGGTATAATGAGACCATTTCTTAGCTATTGGCATAATCTGAATATTAGTGCCAACAAATGTAATAAACTGCTACTGATTAATGAATTTGGAATTTTTTCTAAAAATGAAATTTTTTTGTGAATAGTTCCTATATTTGCTTAAATAAAATTATATGCAAGTTAGCGAAATAAAATTTAAATCATTAGCATTTAAAAATTATAATCATTGTATAATCAGGATATGCGAAATACTTATTGGTAGTGAAACGGCAGAAACTAAGAATAAGCAAATCTTAGAGATTATTACCCAAACATACGTCGATATATCTTTTATCAGGACTGGATTGTTGGACTTTAATCCAAGAAATCAACCCGATGCTAAGGCAGCAAAAAGAAAATCCAAAGCATGAGGCTGTATTTTGAAAACATAAACATAGATTGAATCCTTTTTTGCGTTTCCAACACTTGCTTTGTCTTTCATGCCTTTATCATGGAAATACTTTTCTATTTCTACTGCGTTCTGTACTGTACCAGCATCCCATGAATTGAAATGAAGTGTTTCCAATTCTTTCTTATACTCATGTTCGGCTTTACGCCTTTTGGTGTCATTGGTGATGCCTATGTACCAATTTTCATATTCTGAAAAGATAAAAGAACGTCGGTTGGATGGGTGTATGTAATTTTCGATTGCTCGCTTTATTGCTCCTATTTTGTGTCCATCAAGTTGTGGCATAATCTGAATATTGTTGCCAACAAATGTAATAAACTG
>Ga0007870_1000411_pt1 | contig 13905 bp, 14 predicted proteins | sample CryBogCBH04Jul08_FD_71207 | JGI IMG/M metagenome (GOLD analysis project Ga0007870, IMG submission 71207) | Freshwater microbial communities from Crystal Bog, Wisconsin, USA - CBH04Jul08 | ecosystem: Environmental > Aquatic > Freshwater > Lake | place: Crystal Bog, Wisconsin, USA | collected...
TATTCCGGCTTATTAATATCCTGGGCCAATAATTCCTCCCAGTACTCGGCTGCCCGTCTGGTATGTGGTATTACTATTGTGCCGCCCACTATGTTGGCAACAGCAAAAATCTCATAAAGCTCGTCTGTGGATACGCCATTTTCGAAGCACTTCCCCAAATGGTACTTAATGCAGTCGTCGCAACGCAAAACCATGCTGGCAACCAGGCCCAGCATCTCTTTGGTTTTCACCGGCAGTGCGCCTTCCATGTAAGTATTGGTGTCCAGATTGAACAAACGGGCTATTACTTTATTGCTTTTGCCCAGAATTACCTCATTCATCCTGGCGCGGTAGTCATTAAATTCCTCTATCTTATTCATAATATGAAATCAAAATTCTATTCTTGCGAAACAAATTTGCTTTTTGCGCAAACACGGTATAATAAGAACTCTTCCAGCCACCTGCTTTCCTGATTTTGGTAGCCAGTCCGGAACATCATTATTATTGTCCGGCACAAAAGAATGACTGCTTGTTTTTCCATCAGGATATACGGTAGCCAATTGAATACGTGAATGATACTGATTAAAATCATTATACATAAATGCAAGTGTACCTCCGCTGTTCAGGAACGAGTACGATGAAAACATACCGCCATCTTCCTGAGAATATTGCTCTTTTGGCACAAACGAACTCCATAACCGATTGCCATCTTTGTCGTAAGATAACGCCATTATGTCTTTGAAATGGTATTCCCTGACAATAGATGTAGAAACCGAATTATAAAATGCATAATAGCCGGGAGATGGATAATAATTGCTCCTGGTAGTGGTGTATTGTATCTCGGATACCATGACAAAGCCACCATCATTTTTTATAATAATTTGTTTTACATGGTAATTATCAAATGGATGCTCGGATTGTCGGATGCCGGAAGCCAATTTTAGTTTTTCGTCGAAGGGTATGAATTTGGTTGTTTGAAATGAGTGGCTGCTATTGTCGTATTGAGCATAAATCACGCCATCGAAATCACCGTTTTTCTTGTCAGAATAGAAGCCGCCGAAATATAATCGGTTGTTCATATTGTCTATTTTCATGTAGCCACCGGTGGCATATTTATCGCCGAGCTTCAACTCCAGATGTTCAAACTTGCTTGTTGAAGGCTTCAATTTTAATATCCAGTATTGGTCCGCATAATTGAGAGTGCCGGTAGTTGTATAGGTTTGCACGTAAATAGTTGTGTCATTTGCAATGCTTTTTTCACCGGCTTCCAGGCTATTGTCGGTAGAAAAAGTCGAGTGAACATGTTTTAAAATATTCAGATTGTCATCAATTATCTTACCTTCCAGTTCGAAAGTGCTTCCCTTAGCTTCTGAGGAATAAGCCAATATGAGCCTTTTATTGTCTGAAACACAGTGCTCGAAATAAGTTTTGACAGCTCCGAATATTCCTGTTTTTTTAAAACCAAGCATCACCGGTTTCGACTTCAATCGCCCGAGGCCATCCAAAAGTGCAGCATATTGTACTACTTTGTTGCTTTCCAAAGCCTGAAATAAAACAAGAATCTTTTCTGGGTAGGCCACAAAGTGTATTTCGTAAAGTTTATCGGGCAGAAAATCAAGTACAACAGTAGCCTTCTTGTTCATGGCATCATCAAAAGCTTCCAAAAGGCAACTATCATCCATTTTGCGATAAGCATAAAACCGGCCACCACACATACCGATAACTTCGTATTCGCCATCGCGCAGATCGTACCGGTCGTAATCTGAATAAGTTACTGACTGAGCCTTGATACCAAAGGAAATCAATTGCGAGACCAAAAAAAACAATACAAAGCGGCGTAAAAAGTCCATTCGTCCGACAAAGAAATGGTTAAAAACGGAGAGTAAAACTAATGAATAATTTTAAATGGCCGGTATATTATCAGGATTTATTTTATTTTTTCAACTGTTGGTTTATAACTGCACGCCAATGAGCTATTTCCAAACCAACGATGCCTGTTTGCTGCAATCCATTCGTACATTTTATTGCGCAGTTTTGGGGAGACTGAACCTATAATTACCGCAACAAATTTCCAGTATCCGCCAAGAACCGAAAAAACTTCAATCACTGCTTCCGACTTAATCAGATAGCGTTCGTCCGATCTCAGTATTATCGAGTCAAAATAGTCAGCATTTTCAATCTGTACCATCCGAATAGCTTGTATTCCCTCCGGCGAACTCAGAGCGTGCAACATTATTTTTCTTTTCCTGTCTAGCCTCTTAATCCATCTAACTGCTCCGGTACATAACCCGCAACGATCATCATAAAACAAGATGGCATTCTCCAGGCTCATTTCTTTGAAGGTTTGGGCAGGTGGCCTGCCGTGTCGATTTTAGCTTTTATTTTGTATATAGAATCCGCCTTCACCTTAACTTCAATAGTAATCCGGTGTTCCAGATCACGACGCGCTTCGCTTTCTATTTCATCCAGCCGTTTGGAGTAAATAGAATCTATTTTGTATTGCAACGTAGCTTTGGACAGTACAATCTTATCCTTCTTGCAGGAAGCCAAAAAGTAAAAGCTGAGCAGACAACTATAAATTAACCAATTCTTCATGATTCGCCACAAATTTCGGTGTTTCCACCATCAACCTTTGCTTAAAACGGGTTTAGTCTATGTTAAATCTATGCAGTTTAAAGTTTCAACGCCAGCCGTCGGGCCAATTTATGTGACGGATGTTCTACTAATACGTAAAATAAATAAGAAATACCCAGGGCAATAAGCAGTTCAGGAATATAAGACCGTACTGTAGTCGTAAAAAAATGACTCAGCAGACTGAAGATTATCCGATGGCATAGGTAAAGAGAATAGGAAAATTTGCCGAAGTACTCCAAAACCTGATTTACCCCATGTTTTCTGAAGTAGCGTATTTCGCAGTCAACCCATTTTACTGCCCAAAGTGCAAAAAATATCATGGTATACGTATAGTTGATGTGCATATGCATCTTTAAAGACACCAAAAGCATGGCTATTGGTACTGTTACAACCCTGTACAGCCAAACAATATTGGGGTGACTGAGATCGGTAATTTTATCGATTACGGCAGCGAGTTGAACCCCCAGTAACCAACACGGGAGATGGATAACAGCAATAGCAAGATACCACATCCATCCTTCAAAGAAAGCATGTATATGTAGCGTGTTTACCCTATGTTGATCATAAACGAAAGCCAAAATCAAAGCTATCGACAGTGCATAAGAAATTTTGATCATTTCCCGCCAGCTTAATTTGAGTTTTCTAAGGACAGGATAAATGGTATAATAAATCAGTTCGCAATATAAACTCCATACGGGTATCAGCGAATAACTACTGTACCGCATTGAAAATACCCCTACTACCAAAAGTGGCAACCCAATGCGCACCCAACGTCTGACAAGAAATTTTAGTACATTAATTTCGGTACTGTTTCTAAATGGATGATGGATGACAAAACCTGATATAACAAAAAAAACAATAACAGCGGCAGCTCCACAAAAAAGATGGTTGGCCAATAATCCTATTAATCTTAGTGGCAAACTGAAAGAATGTTTCAGGCTTGCCACCATCGGATTTTCGATATGTGACAACATGACTACACCGGCGAGCAAAAAACGCAGGCTATCCAGGCCGCGCACCCAATTATTTTGCGGATTTGGCATCAGGGATTAAAGTTAGATATCTGGAGCAAATAACAATGCTCTAAAATAGCAAAAATTGGGATAGATTCATTTTCACCCGTCACCAATTTCTCTTTTCGTTACTTTTGTGACCTGATGCGCATATTGGTAGTTTGTATAGGCAATATTTGCAGATCTCCCATTGCTGAAGGATTGCTGCGACACAAAGCCACTCAGCACGGCCTTGACTGGCATATTGATTCTGCAGGAACGGAGGGTTATCATGTGGGCGAACCCCCGCATCGATTTTCGCAAGCTGTCTGTATGAAAAATGGCATTGATATTTCGGGACAAAGAGCACGCAAATTTACCACACGGGATTTCAGGGATTTCGACAAGATTTATGCCATGGAGACTCAGGTTTACAATGATATTATGGCATTGGCTGGTGTTGTAAAGGGTTCTGAACTTGCTAAAAAAGTAGATTTATTTTTGAACGAATTGCAACCCGGCAGCAATAGTTCTGTGCCTGACCCCTGGTATGGCCCGGAGGAAGGCTATCTGGAGGTATTTGAATTGATAGACAAAGCAGCTAATGCTATAATTGAAAAATATAGGAATTTATGAGCAAACCATCCATCCCGCAAGGTACCCGCGATTTCTCGCCGGCTGAAGTTCGCAGACGGCAGCATATACTTAATGCTTTGAAAAATATTTTTGAGAAATATGGTTTCGAACCTATTGAGACACCATCGATGGAAAATCTCTCAACACTTACGGGCAAATATGGTGAGGAAGGCGACCGACTGATTTTCAAAATATTGAACAATGGCCTCAATGTGCAACCGGAAGATCAGAAAGCCGCCAAATTATCAGAATTCAAAAAAATATTGAATTTTGAAGAATTCTCAACCTTAAACCGCGCTTATTCGTCAGCAGAAATTACGGAAAGGGCATTGCGTTATGATCTTACTATCCCTTTTGCCCGTTATGTGGTAATGCACCAGAATGATATTGCATTCCCATTTCGAAGATACCAGATGCAGCCTGTTTGGCGAGCAGACCGCCCCCAGAAAGGCAGATACCGCGAGTTCTGGCAGTGCGACGCTGACATCATAGGCAGCACGTCGCTGATTAACGAAGCGGAACTGATCAGTATCTACCATGATGCATTTCAGGAATTTGCCATACCGGTTATCATCAAAATAAACAGTCGCAAAGTGCTGGCCGGTATAGCAGACCTATGCGGTGTGCCAGAGCAACTTACAGAAATGACAGTGGCTCTCGACAAATTGGATAAAATAGGATGGGATGGTGTTTTCAATGAACTGCAGTCGCGCAATATACCGGTCGAAAAATTTCATATTATCAGGGAGATCGTGGAGAATACCGAAAGCCGTAACCAAACCGACAGTATTCGTCTGCTTAAAGACTTTTTTACCGGTAGTGCTACTGGTTTGAAGGGCATTGAGGAAATTGAGACCACGCTGAGACATTATCATAACCTGGGCAATCACCAAAGCAACGCATGCAGTGTGGGTATCGACATTACCCTGGCTCGCGGCCTCAACTATTATACAGGTATCATTGCAGAAGTGGTTTGTAATCACGCTGATATAAAAATGGGAAGTTTAGGTGGCGGTGGCAGGTACGACGATCTTACCGGATTGTTTGGCCTCAAAGGTGTATCCGGCGTTGGGGTGTCTTTCGGTATCGACAGGATTTATGATGTGATGGAAGAACTAAAGCTCTTTCCGGACGAATACAGAACAGGAACCAGAGTGTTGATCATTAATTTCGGAGAAGAAAGCGAGGCCTACTCGCTCAATCTATTGCACAAGTTAAGGAATGCAGGTGTTTCGACGGAGTTTTACCCGGATTCAACAAAATTTGATAAGCAAATGAAGTATTCCAACAAACGCGGCATTCCTTTTGTTGTAATGCCCGGAGAGGAAGAGCGGAAACAAAATTTAGTGAGTTTAAAGAATCTTAATTCGGGTACTCAAGTGATGGTGACTGTTGATGAGGCAATTGCGATGGTTTCTTCGAGCTAGTTTCATTCTGTGGTCATCTTCCCTGATTCTATACATTCAACCTTTGCCCTAAAGTCATCAGATACAGCTACTTTCTCATTTGTTTTGAAGTTGTAGTTCACAATTACATCATGAGCTTCTGCAACGATTTCGTTGTGATCGTTCAGGATGCGGTGATGAATGCCGTAGCTGGTATTTTTTATGAATTCTATTCTTGATTCGATAGTGATGGAGCCAGGGTAGAAAAGCGGCCTGATGAACTTGCAGTTGGTTGACAAGAGGATTGGGCCTATATCGCTTTTATTAAAATAAGGATCAAAACCACAGGCTTCCCAGTAATTGATTCTTGCAGCCTGAATATATTTGAAGTACGCGACATTGTTGATATGATTCAATAAGTCGAGTTCGCTCCAGTCCAGCCGTAAGTTTAGTCTTACATAAAATTGCTCCATGGCGTAAATTTACAAGTTGCATTCGATTCAAATCCAATTAAGTCAATTGCTTTTTTTTCCAATCCTAATAATTATCAAACCAAAGTGCAAATCAAATCCGGGAAGTGACACAATCCCCCAAATTACTTCAGCCAAACCCATTATTCCGTTAACATACTGCAATATTCCTGCTAAATTTTCCGCTCATAGTCTTTATCACTTAAATTTGCACATTCGAAACTGTAATTATGGCAGAGATACTGCAAAAAGTAATTGATGAAGAACTACAAGGTGCTGCCTACCAACCTTTTTTGAATGATGCGACCGGCTATAAAAAGAAATTTTATATAGAAAGTTACGGTTGCCAGATGAATTTCAGTGATAGCGAAATCGTGGCATCCATTCTGTATGGCGAAGGCTTTGGAGCAACATCGGTTTTTGAGGAAGCCAACCTGATATTGCTGAATACCTGCTCCATTCGCGAAAAGGCGGAGCAAACCGTGCGCAACCGGTTGCAGACCTTCCGCAAGCTAAAGGAGAAGAAACCAGGAACAATAATTGGTGTGTTGGGATGTATGGCAGAACGACTGAAATCGAAATTTCTGGAAGAAGAAAAACTGGTAGACATTGTCGTTGGCCCGGATGCTTACCGCAGCCTGCCCGGTCTGGTAAGCGAAGCTGAAACCGGTCAGAAAATGGTAAATGTGCTCCTGAGCCGCGACGAGACCTATGCCGATATAGCTCCTGTGCGTCTTGACAGCAATGGTGTTTCTGCGTTTGTGAGCATTATGCGAGGTTGCAATAATATGTGTTCGTTCTGTGTGGTGCCCTTCACAAGGGGCCGCGAGCGCAGCAGAGACGCAGCGAGCATAGTGAATGAATGCCAGAATTTGCTCGAAAGGGGTTTCAGGGAAGTTACGCTACTGGGCCAGAATGTAGACAGCTATTACTATGAGGAAACGGGTAAGGATCCTGTAAATTTTGCGCAGTTGCTGGAAATGGTGGCTCGACTAACACCTTTGTTGCGCGTGCGGTTCAGCACCTCGCACCCCAAAGACATAACCGACGAGGTGCTGCACACGATGGCGCGGTACGAAAATATTTGTAAATACATCCATTTGCCGGTGCAGAGCGGTAGTACCAGAATCCTGCAACTCATGAACCGCACTTATACCCGCGAATGGTACCTCAACAAGGTGCGCCGCATAAGAGAGATTATGCCAGACTGCGGCCTGAGCACAGATGTGATAGCGGGCTTCTGTACTGAAACCGAAGAAGAACATCAGGACACGCTGTCGGTTATGGACCAGAGCCGTTTTGATATGGCCTATATGTTTGCCTACAGCGAACGCCCCGGCACCCTGGCAGAAAGACGCTATGAAGACGACGTACCCTGGGAAACCAAAAAGCGCCGTTTGGAAGAAATCATAGAACTACAGCGCAGGCACTCCACGGAGAGCTATGCGGGTGATGTGGGCAAAACTTTCAAAGTTTTGGTAGAAGGCGACAGCCGCCGCAGCGATGCGCATTGGTGCGGGCGCAACTCGCAGAACAAAATGGTGGTATTCCCAAAAACAGAACAACCTTTGAAAAAAGGTGATTATATTGATGTTTTGATAACCGAATCTACCGGCGCTACCCTGTTGGGCAGAATAATAGAATAAAAAGAACAATATTAGAAAGTTTTAGAAGAACTCATTTTGATGGACATACAAAGTATTAAAAACAGGTTTGGGATAATAGGCAATTCACCGGGCCTTAATTATGCACTGAATACTGCTGTACAGGTTGCGAATACTGATCTTTCGGTGCTGATTGTGGGCGAAAGCGGCGTTGGCAAGGAAGTTTTTTCCAACATCATTCATGCCTTGTCGCCGCGAAAGCATAATCCATTTATCGCTGTAAACTGTGGCGCCATCCCCGAAGGCACGATAGACAGCGAGTTGTTTGGCCACGAAAAAGGTTCATTCACCGGCGCAGTAGACAGCCGTAAGGGTTATTTCGAAACCGTAAACGGCGGCACCATTTTTCTGGATGAAATAGGGGAAATGCCACTAGGGACACAAGCACGTCTTTTGCGGGTGTTGGAAACCGGCGAATTCATCAGAGTGGGTTCATCGAAGGTGCAGAAAACGGACGTCAGGGTAATCACCGCTACAAATCGCGATTTGCTGGAGTTTACTTTCGAGGGAAAGTTCAGGCAGGATCTGTACTACCGATTGAGCACAGTGCCAATAAGGGTGCCTGCGCTTAGAGACCGAAAAGAAGATATTCCATTGTTGTTCCGGAAATTTGCTGCCGATTTCTCTGAAAAATACAAAACAACTTCCGTAGTACTGGATGGCGCTGCTATGCAGATTCTCGTCAATTATCCGTGGCGCGGCAATGTTCGGGAACTGAAAAATATTGCCGAACAGATATCTGTACTGTCCACAGAAAAATTGATATCGGCCGAAGTATTGCAAAAATTCCTGCTCCACAAAGAAAAAGATACGGTGTCGCGCAGCCTGGCGTTATTGCCGACGGCTGGTGCTGGCGGTACATTCGGAGCTCCGCAGTCTGATTTTAGCGCCGACCGGGACATACTCTACAAGCTGATATTTGAGCTCAAAAAGGATCTGAACGATCTGAAACAAATGATTTATGATGTATCGTCCCACGATGGATACACTCCCAGCGAGCCAGCAGAGACTGCTTTTGTACCTATTTATAGTGATGGTGACAAGCAATTGATTCATACCGGATACAGCAATACACCAATTCTAATTGAGTCCGATGATCACCACGACCATACGGAAGAAACCCTTTTACTGGCCGACCGGGAAAAAGAATTCATTTCAAAAGCATTAAAAAAGCACAAAAGCCGCAGACGCGATGCCGCGAGCGAATTGGGCATCTCTGAAAGGACATTGTACCGAAAAATAAAAGAATACGACATTAAGGAGTGACGAATGATCGCCGATGAAATACCAAAAAAGCTTCCTTCCTATTTTTTTTTAACAAAAGTTCATTTTTATGTATAACTTTGCTTACAGCTATGTCTATTAATCGATTGATAATATTTGTGGCACCTTTATTAATGGTACTTAGTGGGTGTGGTATTTATAGTCTGAGTGGCGCAGCAATTGAGGGAAAAACAATCAATATGCACCAGTTGGATAATAGGGCTCGCAATATTGTTCCGAGCCTTGCTTCTAACCTCACGGATATGCTGAGAAGCAAGATACTCTCGCAGACTGGCCTTTCGCCGGTCAACTCAGATGACGCCGATTATGAAATAACCGGGGCAATAACTGGTTACGAAACATCAGTGACCGGTGCGCAGAGTGTGCAGGTGGCTACCAAAAACAGACTGACAATAAGTGTGCAAATAGTGTTCAAAAACCGGCTGAACGAAAAGGCAAATTTTACACAAACATTTACCCGGTTTTCAGATTTTGATGCCACACAAACTTTAAGCAATGTTGAAACCGCTTTGATACAAGATATCGGTACACAATTGGCTGACGATATTTTCAACAAAGCATTTGTCAACTGGTAACAAAAAGATAATTAGTAATAAACAAAATACAGCTAAATGACCGACCAGCAATCTATAGTAGCAATTTTTGATTTACTGAACAATTCGGCTGTGATAACACCATCTGCCCGAAAAACAATTGATAATATTTCTAAGACTTATCCCTATTTTTTGCCAGCCCGGTATATCAAAGCACAGGATCAGTACCGGCGAACCAAAAATTTTGAGGAGTTGACCCCTGTTATTGCCGGGTATGTCGGCAACTGGTTGTTATTTAATCAATTTTTGACTACACCAGCAACACAGGGAGCAGGGCAAACTACGGAACCTGAAGCTGATCAGACCAACCCAAATCAATCTGACCCACCGTTAATGCCAGACGGGCCTATCGATAATCCATTTATTAAAAAAGGTGACAAACCAATTGTTGACAGCATACCGGCTCCCGCCAGAAAATCGTTTACCGACACAAAAAAAGAGCCCCCCAGGCTGCAAAGCCCAATTATAGAATCCGTACCATCCTACGTCGCTAATATTGATGAAATTGAAGATGCTGAAATCGAAGAGGCCGACTTTGAAGAGCTGGTACAAAGCAAGCCTCAGGAAGATAAAATGAACTCCGTACAAGCAAGTCCATTGGGTAATTTTGCTGATGGCGGTACAACAATATCACCGGAACCTGTGTCTGATAATGCAGATATGAATAATCTACAGGCCGAAGCAGACAAAATGATCAGTGACTTTTTTAAAAGCAGGGTCGCAGTTGAAACCAATCCACCGGCAGAACCTTTGACTCATGCCGATAAACCGGATCAAAGCGAAACGGTTGTTTTGCCCAACAATTTTATGGAGGCAGAAAGCACGTTGCCTGAAAAAGAAGAAAGCCATGAAGAAACCGAACCAGCATTTAATGATGCAGAATTGATACAACCCGTGTTCACTGAAGATTATTTCAAACATCAGGGAGTGGAAGTACCCGGCAATATTCACGGAGACTTCTCAACAATTACAGAATCCACTGAGCCCGATGATGCTGAAAAATCGTTGATGATCATGATGAGTTTCAATGAATGGCTGCTTCATTTCAAAAAGAAACAAGAAACCGTTCATAAAGAAATTATTGAACAAAAGACGCAGAAAGCTGTATGGCAGAAAGAAAAACTAGCTGCGGCACTTGAAGAAGAAGATGATGAAATACCGGAAGAAGTATTTGACATGGCCATGAATTCCATAGCCCGTGAAGATGGTCTTGCCAGCGAATCATTGGCCGACATATACATTAAACAAGGAAAATATGAAAAAGCTGTTGAAATGTTTAATAAATTAAGTTTGCGCAATCCTGAAAAAAATAGTTACTTTGCACGCAAAATAGAAGATATTAAAAGAGAGTTTTTATCATGATTTTTTTTATCACAGTGTTGGTTTTGTTAGCGTGCCTTGTGCTTGGTTTTTTTATACTTATTCAAAATCCTAAAGGCGGCGGTTTGAGTGGAACTTTTGGCAACATGAGTTCTCAGGTTATGGGGGTCAAACAATCTTCTGATATTATGGAGAAGGGAACTTGGACTATGATTAGTGTCATAGCCGGTTTATGTGTCATTTCCGTACTATTTTTTCAGAGTCCACAGGGAGGTAGTAGCAAGGCTTCTAAGCAAAGCAATAGCTCAACTAAGAAAAAATAAGGCTGTGTTGACCGCGTAAGTTCTGAAACGTCGTCAAATCACCTGAAACAATTTTGTTTTGTCCTTATTCCTGCACGCTAAGCTGTATTTTTGTAATAAAATTGAATCCTTGAGAGGTTACACAGCGATATTTATTTTGGTTTTGTTCCTTTTGCATAGCGGCTGCAAAAAAAAGTCTGATCCAGTTTTCGGACCTTATACCATGCAGTCCATTTTCGTGAATACCGCTGTTACCCCTACGATTTACACAATGGATGCAGGTTTGGGTGGTGCTATTCTTAGTGCAAGCGGCACACGCTACAATTTCCCTCCCAATGCATTGCAGAAAGATTCACAGAGGGTATATGGCGACGTTCAGGTTGAAATGGCAGAATATCTCACCAAGTCTGACATGATATTTTCGGGCATCCTTCCCTACTCTAACGGGCAACCATTTCTCTCGGCAGGAGCCTTTTATCTCAATATTTCCCAAAATGGACTTCCTGTTTATATTTCAAAATCCACTAAGTATCTAGTGACAATACCTCAGAAAACACTACCCCCAATGGGATTGCAGCTTTATCTTGGTCGCCCCGATGATACTTTGCAAAGCAACTCTGTAAACTGGCAACTCAATACAGATACCAGTATCGGCTCGGTAATTTGGGGGGATTCGCTAGTTGTAGCCAGCGACAGCGTGCATTTTTGCAATGCCGGCTTACCTCTTGACAGTCTGAACTATCAGTCCTTCAGTGTCAAAATATCCGCCCCGATTACAACGTTTTCTGATACACTGGTTGCTTACGCAATCTACGATACCATGAATGTTGTATGGCAAATGGGTCAAAGCCATAATCACATCATCTCAGAAAATATGGTTCCCAATTTACCAGTGCATTTTGTAGCTTTTACCGTGATAGATGGCTATTTCTACGGTGGTATGCTTGCAGCCCGCCCCCAAAATGGCCAGACCTACACCATAAATCTGTCTTTGACCTCACCTGCAGCCCTGAAACATAAAATTGACGGATTGTAAAGGTGCATTTTACGCCTGCCAGAATATTTTGATTGGGTGTAAAAATTGGAGCCGGTATCTGCCTTGTATTCTTGAAGCGAAAGTAATACCAAACCAAAAAATTGTGCACTGTGCAAATTCAAAACACTTTACTTCCGGTAATTTGAAGTTGGGATATTTTCTCTCAAAAATGGTAAAACGAAAAGAAGAATATTTTTGGGGCTGTCCCAAAAAGCATAACACACGTTTTGTCTGTGCCCTTTGATGAAGTTAAAAAAAGGCGAACCGAATCTAAATTACTACACTTCTTCTACAATTTTATACTCACAATAAAATAGCTTTTATACTATAAACTAGAAATAAATTGCACCCAAATATATTGTTTAAAAAGTAAAACTTACACATTTTAGAAACATAATCCTATTTTATCGTAATAATCAGTGTCATCTGCGTTCCATTTACGCCTGAGTAGTATCTATTTTTTCAACGGTTTCTTTTTGAAAAAAAAGCAAAAGCGTAGTTCAACTGGACGAGAATGATAGAAGCAATACTCAACCAGGTATTAATGAAACATAGGAGCGCTCCGGCAGCATACAAAGATTGTGCTATCACAATCCTGTTGCGCACAGCTTTATTCACTACCCTAGCTTCATCGCCTTCGATATTGAGAAATTTGTGCTTGTATGCATAATGCCAGTGGACGTATAATAATGAGCCCAACATCAGTATATTGAACCAATAAACACAGATGGCTATCCTGAAGGTAACAAAAGCGCCCAAAAAGGCTGTGGTGAAGGGCAATATTGAAACGAACAATAGAAAAAACAAACAAATCCAATTGAGATCGCGGTCACTTTTTTCTATATAACTGTGCTGCACGGTAAGACCGGTCCAGAAAATACCGAGGGTCATAAAGCTGAGAAAATAAGTGAGCAGCTGTGGTAGTAAAATGATGAAGGCAGACCACAATTCGGTTTCGGTACTCACACTCAATTTGGCAGGAATTTTAATGTCGAGTACCAGCAAGGTTAAGGCTACGGCGAAAACGCCATCGCTTATGGCTTCGATTCTTGGAATTTTTTTACCGGCTATACGGTTATAGTCAACTTTCATTGTTGGCTTTTTTTACGGAGTAAAGGTGAATCTTTTATAGCAGCATCCCAAAAAATCGCTCGGGATACGAGACAAAATACAGCAGCCCCACTTTTGCAAGTGAGGCTGTTGTATTAGTATAATTAATTCTGGTATTAATAATCCATACCACCCATGCCGCCTGGCATACCGCCTGGTGCAGGATTAGCAGATTTTGGTTCAGGCTTGTCTGAAATCACACATTCTGTAGTCAGCAACATGCTGGCAATGGAAGCTGCATTTTCCAGCGCTACGCGGGTCACTTTAGTAGGATCGATAACACCGGCAGCTTTCAGGTTTTCGAAAACTTCAGTGCGTGCATTGAAACCGAAGTCATCTTTGCTCTCACGAACTTTATGAACGATGATGGAACCTTCGAGCCCTGCATTGGCTACGATCTGGCGAAGTGGTTCTTCGAGCGACCTGCGAATGATCGCAACACCTGTCTTTTCGTCAGCATTTTCGGTAGCTACGTTGCTTAAAGACTCAATAGCACGGAT